>ENA-OPAC01000376-OPAC01000376.1-human-gut-metagenome-genome-assembly--contig:-NODE-376-length-25611-cov-10.967561_pt1 | contig 25611 bp, 25 predicted proteins | sample MGYA00241052_ERZ501420 | MGnify/ENA primary metagenome ERZ501420 (study PRJEB25962, sample SAMEA2042513) | human gut metagenome | biome: human gut; feature: human-associated habitat; material: faeces... | reverse complement strand
TGATCCATCTTTCCTTGTACCAGATGCCATCTTCATATGTATCACCTTCATCAACAGCCTTCATTACAGAAGAAATGTCTAGTCCATTACTATCACCTTTAGTCCATCCTTCTGTATTAAGCGCCCAGTCCTTTATGTGCTTCTTAACCTTCTTAAGAGACTGTGTGACGATATATGAACAGTTCTTCTGTATATTGAATTCTCTGTTATCCTTAGAAGCAAGCCCTGCATCAGTGCATACAACGAACTTTGTGATACCGAAATCCTTTATTATCTTCTTCTCAACTGGAATGAGTGAAGGCTGCTCGTTCTCATTGCCAGGAAATATGACGAATGAAAGAGGAAAGCCATTACCATCCATGAGAAGTCCCATCTGAATGATAGGGAGTGGTCTATGTTCCTTGCACTTGCCGTATCTGCAGTTGCCGCGTTCTTCTTCTATTTCAAAGAAATAGTTTGTACAGTCATAATAGAGGATAGAAGTATTTCTATTTACAACCTTCTTTGAATTCTCATAAAGGAATTCCTGAATTTTATCACACTTTTCTGCAAGAACGTCAAGTGATCTATAAATATCATGAAGCTCGAATGTAGGCTGTTCAATAAATTTTTTTGAATCCTCAAAAGTAGAGAGCTTGCTTGATGGATAGATTATTCTTGAATATATGAGTCTTGATAGAACATCAGCAAGATCATATTCGAACTTATATTCAGCCTGTATATCTCTGCAGATCTTATCGAGCTTGAGGCTGTGGAATATATCCTGAAGGAAAAGGTAGCCACCATTATATGATGTCTGCTTCATTGGTTCCAGAAGCTTTGACTGCGATAGGGAGATAAGGACAATATCCTTATCTCTTTTTTCTTCCTCAGTCATCTTCCTGGCAATCTTTTTCCCCCAGGCTATGACTTCATCCTCGCTGTTATTATGCTGAGGAAGGAGTTCTTCCATAGTTCCTAGTTTTTTTACTATCTTTGAAGTGGATTTACCATTCTTTCTGAATGATTTCTGGATGTAAAGTGATTTAGAGTTCTTTGATTTTGAAATAATCAGATTCATGAGCATCATCTCCTATGTCTATTATATCATACATTAGCCCATATTAGTACATATATTTTCGCAAATTTGACAATAAAAAAACTCAAAAGCATTGATATAATCAACGTTTTGAGCGATTTGGTTAGTGAAAAAATGAAGACAACTGTCAAACTCCCGATTAAAGGATAATCTATAATTTTTTCTAGTTTTTTGAATTTTATTGAAATTAAGTATAGAGTTTTCTACAATAATCATAGAGGAACTTAATTGATATTAAGTGTACTCCTTAAATAAAAAAGCCTATTGGGATGCAACTCCCGCAAGGCTTTTTTATTGTTTATAATATAATATTTATAAGGGGTTTTAATTAAAGTTTTTTATTTGATTTTTTATATTCATTTGCATTGATACCAGGAATTTATTAGTATACTTATAGAATGTTTTTTTCATAATATATTTTCCTTTTTGTCTGGCCTGTCTATTATTAGACAGGCTCTTTTTCTTGTATACATTCAAGTGATTCTACAGCTTCCCTATCATATTGTTGCTAAGTCCGTGCTACTTGCACATACTGGATTGGCAGTATTTACGATCACATCTGCTTATCCGTCACCATCAGATACATCTCATAAATCTTGGCTTTCTTCTTGGTGTGAATGACCATTGGCTTATCGTCCACTTTTTGAATTGTGACACCAGTGGTGTCACAATCTCATTTTTACTATTTTAGCAAGAAATTTCTATATCCAAACAACTTATAAGACCAATTTATGCAAGGTTGACAACACTTTGCAACTTTGTCAAAAAAAATGGATATGCAACAATATCACTGCGAACTACCCCAACTTACGCTTCACTTAGAAGTCAGGAATTCTTGCTTCAACCACCACTGACTGGCTAGCAACCTTACACTACCGTCAAGACTAAATGATGTCTACAAGCGTTATTTTCGACTAATCCCTAACCTATATGTCTTAAGATAGATTCTCAAACATCTCCCTGAGACAATTTGAGATCACATCATCTATCACCTTATTACGATGTTTAATGCACATTTTAAGCTGATAATAATGGCAAAACGAAACGCCGTGTTTACCGCACCCCCCTATTTTAGAAGTGGTGGAATTCTTGCTCACGACGTATTAAAGTTCTATGAATAGTGCCTCTACAAGTGTAGGCATAAAAATCAGTTACCTCCACCAACTATCATGTAAACTTGAGTTGAAATATGTTCTTTTCCCAGGAAATAAAAAAGCCCCAGAATAGGGGCTATACATCAATTCTCTAATAATGATGTAGAAGATGACATCGCAAAGACAAATGTTGAACCATTATGAATAAGTGATGTTGTACTTGCAGGTAAGATACCAAACATACCTAATAGAATCAATCCTGTGTTCAATGTAACTATTTTTCTATAGTTACTTTTTATACGTTTCATTAATAATGCAGATAATTGTTTAAATACGACAATTTCTTCTAGTGAAGAAGATGTTAATGTAACATCTGCAAGTTCTCTTGCGATATCTGAACTATCCTGTAAGGAAATAGATACATCCGCACAAGATAAGGCTGGGGTATCATTGACACCATCACCTACCATAACAACTTTATGTCCTTCATCTCTTAATTTTTTGACATAGTTTGCTTTATCTTCAGGTAATACACCTGCTAAGTAACCATCAATATTAAGTTCTTCCGCAATATGCTTAGCAGCATTCTCACTATCACCTGTCAACATAATGATATTCTTAAAACCACTACTTCTTAGATTCATAATAGTTTCTTTTGCTTCTGGTTTAAGTGGATCATAAATAGAAATAATACCAGCGAGTTCTCCTCCTATTGCGAGGAATATTAAAGAGCTTGCTCCTTCACTTTGAAGATTATTAATAAGTGTTTCTATTTCTTCTGTTTTAGTAATATGTTCATCTTCAAATACAAAATGATCACTACCGATAATAGCACGCTGATCACGATAAATAGTCGCAATACCATGCGCAATAATATACTTCACTTCAGCATGTTCTTCTTCATGATGTAATTGTTCGAGTGATGCCTGTTTTACTATCGCATTTGCTACACTATGTGGGAAATGTTCCTCTAAACAAGCTGCAATACGTAATACTTCATCACGTGTATAGTTACCTATTGGTGTCACTTTCTGTACAAATGGCTGCGCATTTGTAAGGGTACCTGTTTTATCAAAGACAATTGTATCTGCCTGGTCCATTGCTTCTAGGTATTTACCACCCTTAACCATAACAGAATGGCGTCCTGCTTCCTGCATTGCACTAATAATAGAAATAGATGTAGAAAGCTTAATTGCACATGAATAATCTACAAGTAATACTGAAGAAGCGCGTGTAAGATTTCTTGTCGCAAGAAGTAATCCAAAGAAAGCTACAAAACTATAAGGTACAATCGCATCAGCTAAATGTTCAGCACCAGATTGGATACCAGCTTTAAGTGATTCGTTTGTATCAATCATATCTACAATCTTATTAATACGGCTTTCTAATTGTAAATTTCTTACCTTGATATAAATCTTTCCTTCTTCTACAACAGTACCTGCAAAGACAGAACTTCCTTGTTTAACCATCTTACTTAATGGTTCACCAGTAAAGCTTGATTCATTGATCATGGCTTCACCATTTACTACTTCACCATCTACTGGAACCATAGAACCTGTCTGTACGACTACAATATCTTCTTTCTGTAAATGAGTTGTAGGAATCTGTTTTTCTTTTCCTTCTTCTAATACCCATACTTTATCAATATTCACAGACAATGTTTCTTTAAGTTGTAATGATGTTGTTTTCTTTGTATAGTCTTCAAGTAATGAAGAGATATTCAATAAGAACATGATATTACGTGCTGTACCCCATTGTCCTGATAATAAAGAAACAGAAATACTTGTCGCATCTAACACTGGTACATCAATGCGTTTATGTACAAGAGAATCTAGTCCTTCTTTCACATACTGAATGGTATGATAAATGGTTAATATGTTTCTTACTGGTAATGGTAAAAACCATTTAGAAGCATATCTTCTTGCGATGATTGCGGTGAATTTACCAATGTATTGATCATTGATATCACGGTGATCTATAAGATATTTGTTTTCTTTAATGAGTTTTTCATAGGGTGTTTCATCAAAGCGAGGTATATCTAAAGAGTTGATTTTGTCAATCAAAGCAGCTCTTTTATCAACACTGTAAGTGAATAAAATAGAACCTGTTCTTTCATTGACATCAGCTGATTCAACCATATCCCATTTACATAATGCGAAATGTAAAGCAAGTGCTTTATTTCTAGAAAAGCGATAACGGCCATAACGTATTCTCATACGTCCTGGGATGTCGTGTACTATACGATACTCTAACATTCTCTTATCACCTAAAAAATAGGAAATAACTATTTCCTATTTTGCTTCTTTCTTGCTTTTAGCTTCAGCATAGATATCTTTTGCGTCTTCTACAATTGTATCATATGAGGCAAGTGCCTGATCCTTTAACTGCATACCAGTCGCAACAGATTTTACTGCAGCTTTTCTTGCACAGTCACTCTTTACAAACTTGCTGCCTGCAACAGTGGCAGCAACACCACCTACAAATGACCATAATAATTTGTTTTTGAATAAGTCTTTCATATTCGTCTCCTCCTGTTGTTAGTTATATCTAACACTGTAATAATAACACTATAGAGAAAGTTTGTGAACAAAAAAAGTTAGAGTAGTGTAACTTTTGTTAGAGAAACATAACCAATGTACCAGATACTATTAGTATTAATACAAGCAATGATTTCTTAGAGAGTTTCTCATGGAAAATAAGATAAGAGAATAATACAGTAAATAGAATACTCAACTTATCTATAGGAGTGACTAGACTTGCTGGTCCACTTTGCAAGGCATGATAGAAGCATAACCATGAGCCTCCTGTTGCGAGACCTGATAACACAATAAAGAGATATTCTTTCTTAGGAATACTTTTCATATTCATTTGACTATGTGTTACAAAGACCACAATCCAGCTCATAATAAGTACAACACTTGTACGAATAGCTGTTCCTAGGTTACTTTCAATATTTGTGATACCTATCTTACCAAGTATAGTCGTTAAACTTGCAAAAATAACTGAAAGCACAGCATAAAGTAACCAGGCATTATTTGTCTGTTTATTATCTTCTTTCTTTTCTACCATTAAATATGTACCTGTTGTAAGAATGATCATACCTATGATCTTATATACTGTGACACTTTCTTTAAAGAAGAGAAAAGAAAGAATAATCGTCAATACAACACTTGTCTTATCTATAGCCGTAACTTTATTGATATTACCTAATTGTAACGCCTTAAAGTAACATAACCAGCTCGCTCCAGTAAATATTCCAGAAAGAATTAAGAATAGACATATTCCAGAAAGAATTAAGAATAGAAATGTCTTATAGGTGATTGTATGGATTGTATCAAATGAGCCAACTATTCCTACCATAATCCATGAAAAGATGAGTACGACAATAGTACGTAATGCAGTGGCTAGATGAGAGTTTGTATGTTCAATACCACATTTTGCGAGAACTGCTGTAAGTCCTGCAAAAAAGGCAGAACCAAATGCATAAAGAATCCACATAAAAAAGCCTCCTTATAATACTATTATAGGAGGCTAAGACAAATTTGTTTAGAATTCTTTGATAGCTTTGATTACATCTTCTACAGTTAAATGGAATTCCTTGAATAAGTCTGCTGGCTTACCTGAAGCACCAAATGTATCCATAGTGACATATTTGCCTTTGAATCCTGCAAATTCACCCCAAGATAAACGGCTTCCTGCTTCTACAATAATTCTATTTTCTACACATGATGGTAAAATAGATTCTTTGTATTCTTCAGACTGTTCTCTGAATAATTCCTGACAAGGCATAGAAACGATTCTGATATTTAAGTTAGGGTCTTTTAATTGTTCTTTGGCTTTGACTGCTAAGTCTACTTCTGAACCTGATGCAATGATGATGATATCTGGCTTACTCATACAATCATCAATAATATAACCACCTCTTAAGGCACCTCTGTTACTGCCTACCATCTTAGGTAAGTCCTGTCTAGAAAGGATAAGAGATGTAGGTGTTTCTTTTGAACTCATTGCGACATACCAGCCGGCTTTTGTTTCAAATTCATCACATGGTCTAAATACATACATGTTAGGCATTGCACGAAGCATAGTCAACTGTTCTACTGGTTCATGTGTTGGTCCATCTTCCCCTACACCAATACTGTCATGAGTAAATACATAAGTAAGTGGAAGCTTCATTAATGAAGATAAACGAGCCATAGGTTTTACATAGTCACTAAATACAAAGAATGTAGCCACATATGCTTTTAATCCACCATACAACATTAAGCCATTACCTACTGCAGCCATAGCCTGTTCTCTTACACCAAAGTGAATATTACGTCCACCATAGTTGTCTGCACTGAATTCACCTTCACCATTTAAGACTGTCTTATTAGAAGGTCCTAAGTCAGCTGACCCACCAATGAAGTTAGGGGCAAAGTTCTTAATAAGATTCATTGTTTCACCACTTGCAGCTCGTGTTGCAATATTGTGATGTTTATTAGCCCAGAATAATGGGTTATCCTTAAAGATTCTTGCAAAGTCAGGGTTAAAATACTGTTCCCACACAATCTTCATTTCTGGATATTCTTCAAAATATTTATCCTGCATAGAAATCCATGCATCATATAAATCATCTACACGTTTTTGTGTAGAAGCTAGATAGTCATATACATCTTCTGGTACATAGAATTCTTCCTGTGGAAGACCAAGTTTTTCTTTAAGTGCTTTGATGTTATCTGCGCCAAGTGGTGCACCATGAGTGCTTTCTGAACCTTCGTTTGGACTATCTTTACCAATTGTAGTCTTGATTTCAATGAACTTAGGTTTACCTTTAATAGTTTTTGCTTTTTCTAATGCAGCAAGTACTTCATCTAAGTTATCTCCATCTTCTACAGTTAATGTTTCAAAACCAAATGCCTTTACTCTGTCTGATACATTTTCTGTAAATGTGATGTTTGTGTTACCTTCGATAGAAATGTTGTTTGAATCATATAAGATGATGAGCTTTTCTAACTTAAGTGTACCGGCAAGTGATAATGCTTCTGAAGAGATACCTTCCATCATACATCCATCACCAGCTAATGCATAAACATAATGATCAAATAGATCATAACCTGGTTTATTAAATACAGTGGCTAAATGAGCCTGACCCATTGCCATACCAACAGCCATGCCTAAGCCCTGTCCTAGTGGACCTGTAGTGGCATCTACACCTACTGTATGTCCATATTCTGGATGTCCTGGTGTAAGTGAACCTAACTGTCTAAACTGCTTTAAATCATCCATAGTTAAGCCATAACCATATAGATGTAATAAGCTATAAAGCATGCTAGAACCATGTCCAGCTGATAAAATAAAACGGTCTCTGTTAATCCATTCAGGATGCTTTGCACTATGGTTTAATACCTGTGACCATAATACATGAGTGAATCCAGCTGCCCCTAAAGGAAGTCCTGGATGTCCTGAATTTGCTTTCTGAATCATATCTGCACAAAGTGCTTTAATCGTATATACTGTTTTTTGATCAATCTTGTTCATTTTCGTTTATTTTCTCCCATTCATCATTGTTAAATATTATACCTGTTCTCTTTTTGTGAATGCAAGATATTTAGTACTTCACATTCCAATTCATTGCAGCATTATATAAGAAATACAGGCCATACATTAAGCAGCCTTCATCAAAAATAGTGGCTTTGTTATGAAGACCATAAATATAACCATCCTGTTTACATCCTGCAGCAAGAGTCACAAAGAGTGAAGGTACATTGGCAGTAATATGGCCAAAGTCTTCTGAGATAGTAAGAGGAAGTTCTAACTTCTTGATATAACCACCAAATACATCTTTTTCTACATCCATAATAGATTTAAGTAATGCAGGATCATTATAGACACTTGGTGCCTGCTGTAAAATTGTGATACCCGCCTGGGCATGATACATAGAAGCAATACTTTGAACTAATTCATTCACTCTACCCATAATATATTCCTGATCATCTGGACGATAACTTCTTAAAGAACATTTCATATAGGCTTTTTCTGGAATAATATTATGGGCTTTACCTGCATTCATAATACCAATTGTAAGTACATCATCATGACTCATGCTGATTTCTTTAGGAATGATTTCCTGTAATTGCTGGTATATATGAACAGCCACACGCAGTGCGTCAATACCTTTTTCTGGCATAGAACCATGTGAACTCTTACCTGTAATATTGATTTCAAAGATTGTAGACGCTGTTGTCATCGCTTTACGGATTGTACGTATAGTTCCTGTCTTATCTTCTGTGGCAGGCATAACATGTAACCCTACTGCCGCATCAACACGAGGATACTTTAATACCCCATCTTCAATCATCATCTTACAGCCTACTAATCCTTCTTCATGGGGTTGGAAGACAATCTTGATTTGTCCTTTGAGTTTCTTTTCATTCTGTTTTAATAGTTTGGCACACATTAACATCATAGAAGCATGCATATCATGTCCACAGGCATGCATAGATCCATTAATAGATTTAAAAGGTAAGTTTGTATGTTCTACTAAAGGTAATGCATCCATATCACTTCTAAGTAAAAGTATCTTCTTATCATGAGGTCCTACAAGTATTTCAATACTTCCTCCTGGATTCACAATAATATTCTCATAACCATACATTTCAAGCAGTTTCACTATATATTCCTGTGTCTGAGGAAGAGGATGACCTACTTCTGGATGTTCATGAAAATGTCTTCTCAATCGTATTAATTCCTGTTCAATATCCTTGTTGTTTGATATCCATTTTTCTATCTTTTCCATAACTTACACCTACTTTTCCATTTCTTGAATAATACGTCTTGTATTAATAATCTTTTGTGCATATTCTTCTTTATTACGTTTCACTAATCCATAGTAAAGAAGATCAACAACAATAAGTGCAGCCATATCTTCTTCTGGATGTGATAAAAAGCTTTCCCCTTTTTTATAATTACCCTTTAAAAAAGTATACCATGATTTTCTTTTTTATCGCATTTTTTATGCCATAATATAAAAATTATGCATGATTTAATAATTTTTTATCATTTTATAACATTTTTTATTATCTTTCGATAATTCATTTTATAATGAATAAATGGTCTGTTTTTTCGCTTATTCCGATATATGTGCATGATAAATTAATGTTATGATGATAATTTCTTATTGACATGACTATTTTCTATTCGTATAATGCAGTCATACCAGAAAGGTAAAAAGAAAACATAAACATGATAAAGGGGGGAGTGCTTATGGCAAAGGTTTTAACTGAAGTTTTTGGTATATGGTATTTAATTGGTGCCGCGTTTGTATTCTTTATGCAGGCAGGCTTCGCAATGGTTGAAGCAGGGTTCACCCGTGCTAAGAATGCCGGAAATATCATCATGAAGAACTTGATGGATTTCTGTTTAGGAACTGTTGCTTTTCTTATTGTAGGTTATAGCTTCTTATGTGGGAGTGATGTAGTTAACGGATTTATTGGATGGGTTGGTTTTGGAAATGGTCCATTAACTAACTTTGCATCAACTGATTGGTCTAGCTTCGTATTCAACTTAGTATTCTGTGCAACTGCAGCTACTATCGTATCTGGAGCCATGGCAGAAAGAACTAAGTTCTTAAGTTATTGTATATATTCATTCGTTATTTCTTTAATTGTTTATCCTATTGAAGCTCATTGGGTTTGGGGACCTGATGGCTGGTTAACAGCAATGGGATTCCATGATTTCGCTGGTAGTGCAGTTATTCACTTCGTAGGTGGTCTAACTGCTTTAATTGGGGCTAAAATTCTTGGTCCTCGTATTGGTAAGTTTAATAAAGATGGAAGCCCAAATGGTATTCCTGGTCATAGTTTAACTATTGGTGCTTTAGGTGTATTCATTCTTTGGTTTGGCTGGTATGGATTCAACGGTGCTGCTGCTAAGAACGGTACTCAGTTAGCAACTATCTTTGCAACTACTACTGTTGCACCAGCACTTGCAACATGTACTGTAATGATCTTTACTTGGTTAAAATATGGTAAACCTGATGTAGCTATGAGCTTAAACGGTTCACTTGCAGGTTTAGTTGCAATTACTGCTGGATGTGATGCAGTCAATGTAATGGGTGCTTGTATTATTGGTATTTTATCTGGATTTACTGTTTGTTTCTTTACTTGGTTATTAGATTATAAATTACATATTGATGATCCAGTTGGTGCTGTCGCTGTTCATTTTGGTAATGGTTTACTTGGTACTATCTGTGTTGGATTATTTGCCTGCGGTACTGATACAATGCCTAAGGCTCAGGGTCTATTCTATGGAGGAGGCTTTAAGTTATTAGGTACTCAGTTACTTGGCTTATTATGTATTGGTGTTTGGACTGCTGTATTAATGACTATTACATTCGTAGTTATTAAACATACTGTTGGTCTTAGAGTTACTGAAGAAGAAGAAATTACTGGTCTTGATAAGCTTGAACATGGTTTAGAGAGTGCTTATGCAGGTTTCGCTTTAGAAACAGAAACTTATACTGGTGCTACTGCTGTAACTGTTTCTGCTCCTGAATTAAGTGTTACAGAAGCTGTTCCTACTGTTGCAGTCAATGGGGAAGGTAAAATCAGTAAGATTGTCATTATTGCGAAAGCAGAAAAGATGGATGCTTTAAAAGTTGCTATGAACGATATTGGCGTTACTGGTATGACAGTGACAAGAGTATCAGGCTGTGGTGTTCAGAAAGGACAGACTGCTTATTATAGAGGCGCTAAGGTTGATATCCAATTATTGCCTAAGGTAAAGGCTGAGATTGTTGTGTCTAGTATTCCTGTACAGACAGTTGTAGATGCAGCAAGAAGTGTTCTATACACTGGTCATATGGGTGATGGTAAGATCTTTATCTATAATGTAGAGAATGTCGTAAGAATCTCTTCTGGTGAACAAGGTCCTGAAGCCTTAAGCTATGAAGACTAATAAAAATGTGACTCGATTCGAGTCTCATTTTTTTTCATTATTTGATTAATTGGTACTGTTCACATTTCCTTCCTATATAATGTAGATATATAAATGGAGGAAAATATGAGTAAAATAATATTTCTAGATGTAGATGGTACATTAATTGATTATGAAGCAAAGTTACCTGCTTCAGCTGCTAAGGCAGTAGACATGGCACGCGCAAATGGTCATAAGGTTTATATTTGTACTGGATGTTCTAAAGCTGAAGTACTACAGCGTAATTTATGTGATTTAGATGGTATGATTGGTGGTAATGGTGCTTATGTAGAAGATCATGATGAAGTTGTAATGCATCAAGGATTATCAAAGGAAGATGTAAAACATATTGTAGATTGGTGTAATGAGAGACACTTAGGTTTCTATTTAGAAGCCAATAGCGGTATGTACTGCAATGACTATATGTTAGAACAGGGTCCTGAAACAATGGTTAAATATGCTCAAGGTAAAGGAGCAGATCTAGAGAAAGCAAAGGAATCTTCTAAAGCTTTCATGGATGGATTTATTCATTTACAGGGTGAAGATTTATATAGAGATGATGTGAATAAGATCAGCTTTATCTTAAGTTCTTATCAGGATCATTTAGATTCTAAGGTGGAATTCCCTACTCTTGTAGCGAATACATGGGGTGGTAAAGGTGAAGTAGCCTTATATGGTGATTTAGGACCTACTGGTATTACTAAGAAACATGCGATTGAAGTATTAATGAAACATCTTGGTGCTGACTTTAAGGATACTATTTCTTTTGGCGATGCAAAGATTGATTTATCAATGTTTGAATGTTGTGCTTACAATGTCGCTATGGGTAATGGTGGTCCTGAAATTAAAAAAGCAGCAGATTATATTACGACTGATGTCAATGATGATGGACTTTATAATGCATTTAAACATTTAGGACTAATTTAAAAGCCGTTGTGAGTGTAATGCTCACAACGACTTTTTTAATGTTTTCTTTTGTATCTGTATGGAATTTAAATGGGATTTTTTTATCTATCTTATAGGTTGTACTGTATTCATGTAAGTCATTGTTTTTGTCATATGTCTTAATCTGAATGTTGATATATTCTTCTTTAAACTTATATGAGTTAATATGCAGACATAGACTATAATGATCACCATCTATACGTGATTTAGAAGTAGTACATGTAATTCCATAGGGTGCATCTATTTCTACAGGAATAGATGTTTCAAAGCGATGATATGCAAAATAAAGAGTAATAACTGCAACAATAGATAGACCTATTATAAATCTCTTCTTTTTCATATCATCACCCCCTTACCTAAATTCTAACAAAATTCCCCCATTACTGCTAGAAGAAAAGTCGTTCAATTTTTATATGTAATAAATATATTTTATATGAAAATTATGTAAGTGATGTATATGATGCAAATCATATCTATTTTATTCTTAAGAAGAACTATCAGAAATATTTACCACATGCTTTATCACTTGCATATGAAGTATTAAATAAAGAGAGAAGAGCTTCTTTAAAGATATTCTGGAATAAAGAAGAATCTAACATCCTACTAAAAGATATCTTCTATATGGAGAGAAAATTAAGAACAACGTTTATTGTGACACCTACGCATACTTATTCAACATCTGAAAAGCTTGAAGATCTACTTAAACGTTTAGGAGAAACATTTGCTATGTCACATCGTAGTTATATTATTAATTTAAAAATGGTCCAGGAAATCTCAAAAGATTCAGCACTTCTTGTAGATGGTACTTCTATTCCTATTAGCCGTAGTTACTATAAGGCTTTAAAAAATCAAATTAATAATCTTATTCCATAACACAAAAAGACCTAGACACCTAAATGTCTAAGTCTTTTAATATGTCTTCAGATTCCACAAAACTAGGATCCATATGTGTTAAGAAATGCCACTCATCTGTATTTCTGTATAAGATGGCTTCGCCATCTTCAGAACCAAAATAAGCTCTCTCTACCTCATATCCTTTAGATTCTAAGTATTGTTTAACACATCTATAGTTATATTCTCTTTTCTCTATGTAATCCTTAAGTTCATTATTAGGAATAGAATAAGCATCCACTCTTGTAGATCCTTCAATCATTCCATTTCCTGGTATAGATAAGTCTACTATCTCATTCCAATAAATATCTACTCTTCCATCACCAGTAAACATATATGTAGTAAAAGGTACAATATGACCATTATATTCTAGTTCTACATAATCAGGTACAGTAGTAGGATCAAAGTACTCATACTCAAACCCTTCAATATCTTCATACTGATATCCAGCTAATTGAGATATAAGCTTTCTGCCTTCTTCTATTGTATGAAATAAGCCTACATTGATACTTAACTCACCTTGACTTAATTGTAATATATACATAGTCATCACCTATTTTTTATAGTAGCTTAAGTTCTCTTCTAATCCATCTGTAATAGCTTCTTTAAGCTTTTCTGGACCTACCACAATAATCATTGGACCAAACTGTCTAATCCAGTTCATTAAACCTGTATTAAAGATAATTCCTTCAACACGTGTTTCATACCATTGATGATCATTCTCTATTGGCGCAATAGTTTTATTAATAGTAATATCTTTTCCTAAACGTGATACAACTTCTCTAATAAGTACACCATCAAACTTAATATGTAGTGTAATTTCATCACCATCAAAGAAACTATTCATTGACTTCGCAAGTGATTGTTTCAATGATTCACTCATTTTTTCCTCATCATCAAAATCAAAATAATATGTACGGCTCTTATCTAGCTTTCTAATACGATCAATACGGAATGTAGTCAATGAGTCCTTATGCTTATTATAATAAGCACGTAAATAGTAATGACCATCCACAATCACTGTATTATAAGGACTCACATTATAATATTCATGATTAATACCTGCATTACCCTTAGTAGAATATGTTTCTACAGGATGTCCATCCCTAATAGAATAGTCTACATACTGAAAACGTATATCCTTCTTATTACGTATTGCGGAAGTAATAATCTTTAGATTTTTACTTAGAGAATAGACACCTTCATCATCATCTTCTAATTCTGGTACAATGAGATAATCCTTCTGTTTAGCAGGTGAAAGTTTTAAAAGCTTATTAACTATTTCTCTTTTATCATTATTTGTGAGATCTTGACGATAATTCACCATATCAATAAGTAATTGTATCTGTGCCTCATCAAAATAACCTGTTTCAATCATATAACCAAAACGTCTGACTGCTTTGATTATTTCTTTTCCAAACATTAAAGATGTAAATACATTGATCTGTTTAATCACTGCATATACAGCTTTTAAACCAATATCATAACCTTTTTCTTCTAATTGATGCTGTATATCTTCTGCACTGATGCATTCCTCTGAATTCATCAATAATGAGAAGACAGCCCACATTTTTTCTCCCATCTTATGCCTCCTGATACCTGGTAAGATACCTTTTTACTATAATGATCCACAAGCTGGAAATAACCAATTAAGTCATAAGATGCATAAAGATTTAAAAGTGATTCGTCTGGTTCCTCAACACAATTCTGTAAGTATTCATAAGCCCCTTCTATATCTTCTTCTACTAAAGAAAAGTAAGCAGCCTGTGCATAAGTAATCACTTCTTTATCTACTAATAAAGAGATAAGTGCAAGATATGAGAAAGGCATCAAATGTCTCACAATACGGTATACATCTAATGGTGATCCATTATGGAGCATATAGTTACATAAATTCTTATTCAATGATTGAATACGAGGATGTTCTCCAAATAAGTATTCAATCATTACGAGATGATTTTCTAAACATTGCATATCATCAATTTCATAGAGTTTCTTTAAGGCAAGACCTAAGTATTTCTTTTGGTGTGCCTTAATATAACCTTCTATTTTCTTCTGACTTCTGCAAGTATCAATAAATGAATCGTGATATACATCAATGACATCTAAATAGTCCTTTAATTTATTTAATGAGATTGATGTAATTTCTTTATAACTTTCTAACATATTCTTTCCCTCCTCTTTTTTCTAACACTATTATAGCGAAGAGAAAGAATTTATGTGTTAAAGTTAACGATGACAACACCTTATTATAGGTGTTTTGATAATTTTCTTTTTATTAATAATCCCATAAATTCATATCTGGGTAGTTTGTTTCATATAAGAACTGTTCATTCATGACTTTAGTCAATATGGCAGCCCAGAGTATTAATGCATAAAATGAATTATTTAAACATTGTACTGTACCTCCACCATTGACCTTATCTTCATATACATAAAGTTCTTCTTTTTGTGATGGTACATAATCTAGTTCATCTAGATCATCTAATATACCATCATATGGTCGAGTACTCATTTCTTCTATGACATCAATCCACTTCTTATATGCTTCTTCTGTATGATCATATGAGAAGAAACGTATCGCAGCACGCAACTTGAATATAGCTGCATAGACTGCATTGAATGTAAGTTCTGTATAAGGTTTTTCTGTAATAAGCTTAGGTAAGAATATACCTGGCTTAAAAGTCAAATGAATACTAGGTTTTACATCAGTATAATCATGGGTAATACCCACACTCGTACGTACATATTCTCTTGATAGTTTTATTAATGCAAGACATACACACATATTCGCATATTTCATATCATCTACTAATGGGAGTGAAAAACCTAAGTCTGCACCATATTGTCTAGAGAAGAAAGGCTTAAAGACAGCTTCTTCATCATATTTATAAGTAACCGCAAAGGTATAGTCTTTAACTGTAATACCATGAGTCTTAAGAGAGTCTCTTAATACTTCATCATAATCCTCATAATTATTCTCCAACATATCCTCTACGACATCACCACTTGTCATAACAGCTTGAAAGCTTAATTCCTGTAAAAGAACTGCTGCTTCTAATCTTTTAGTAATTTCTCCTTTGGTGATACACGTCATATCACCACTTTTCAATAAATAACGCAAGCTTTGTGTAGCTGCACTTGTCTGTACAACCATTTCAAATTCTCTTTGCATATATATACCTCCTTTCTATACAAAAAAAGCAGATTCATCATCTGCTTCCTACTCTGCGAGATTTTTGATGAATTGGATTCCTACACCACCAATTCCCATATGAGCACCTACAACACTTGGTAACTCTCTCATGGTAACTTGACATGGACCTAATTGTTCTTCAAGATAGTCTCTTACACGCTGAGCTTCTTCAGGTGCAAGAACATCTTCAATCGCAAATGTATAATCTTTCGCATTTGCGCCTCTTTCAACAACACGATCAGCAAGCATCTTACATGCCTTACGTGTTGTTCTTACTTTGCCTAAAGTATCAATCTTACCACCTAATTCACTATTCAATTCCATAACTGGAACAAGCTTCAACATATTGCCAAGCATTGCGACTGCAGGCGTAATACGCCCACCCTTTTTAAGGTGATTCAAGTTTGGTGTAAAAATAATTGTACCTGAATGCTTAACCATATCTTCAAGCTTTTCTTTAATTTCAGAAACAGACTGACCCTTTTCTACTAGTTTTCGTGCTGCTTCAACAAGCTTCTTTTGAACATGTGCTGTTCCTTGAGAATCGATTAAAGTAATAGGCATTTCTACTGTATCAGCTGCAACCTGCATACCATTTAATGTAGATGATAAACCAGTTGCGATAGGAATCCCAATTAACTCATCATAACCATCTCTTTTTGCATCTTCCATAGCCTTCATTAAAGAACCAGTCGAAGGTTGAGATGTTGTAAACATATCATCTGTTTCCTTCATCTGATTAAATACATCAAGACTTGTGATTTCTAATTGATCTAAATATGTCTGACTACCATGACCAATACATAATGGTGCAATATAAATACCTTCATGCTCTCCATTAATATCAATCTGACAGCCACTGTCTGCAATAATCGCTATTTTACTCATTTTTAATACCCCATCAGTGATAATACACTATGTACATTATAGTTTATTTCTTTTTATTTTACAACTTTTACGCTATAATACGAACGGGTGAAACTATGAGATCAATCAAAGAAACAACGACAAATACAATCATTATTAAGAAATCAGAATTCATTACTACCCTAATTCCATGTAATGATGAAAAAGAAATAAAAGACTTAATAGAACTTTATTCCAAAGATGATGCAACACATAACTGTGTTGCTTATCGAGTAGGTCCTTTAGAAAAAGCAGATGATGATGGAGAACCATCAGGTACTGCAGGACTTCCTATGTTGAATGTATTACAAAGACAAAAGATAGATAATGTGATTGCGATTGTAACACGTTATTTTGGTGGCATTAAACTAGGGGCTGGAGGATTAACTCGTGCTTATACTAATAGTGTTGCAGATGCATTAAAAGAAGCAGAAATAGTCGATAAAGAACTTGTTAAACTATATCGCATTAGTGTTGACTATCACTTCAGCCGTATGGTATCTTATTTAATACAATCTAAGAATCTATTATTAATGAATACTGAATATGATGATAAGGTTCACTATGATGTTTATTTAAGAGATACATCTTTCTTAGATGAACTCAATGAACTGACTGCATCCAATATGCATTATGAGGTTGTAAAGGAAGATTATATTCCTGTTGAGGTATAAAGATGTCTAGTATAGAAATATTACTTATTGGTATTGGTTTATCCATGGATGCTTTTGCGGTATCTGTATGTAAAGGATTATCTGTAAAGAATCTCTCTATTAAGAATGTATTATTATGTGGTGTATGGTTTGGGGGATTCCAGGCATTGATGCCTTTCATTGGTTATTGTCTAGGTTCCGCATTTAGTAGTTTAGTAGATTCTATTGATCACTGGATTGCGTTTGTCTTACTCGCATTTATTGGAATCAATATGATTAAAGAATCTTTTGAAGAAGAGAAACAGAATGATGACTTCTCTTGGAAGACTATGTTGATGCTGGCGATTGCGACTGCCATTGATGCACTTGCGGTAGGTATTACATTCTCTTTTGAAGCAATCAATATCTTCATGGCTATTTCTATTATTGGCTTAACTACATTTGTGATTGCATCTGCGGGTGTTTATATTGGTCATGTGTTTGGAAATAAATATCAACAGAAAGCACAGATCACTGGTGGTATTATTCTTATTCTAATAGGTATTAAAATTTTAATTGAAGGTTTAGGAATTATTTAGAGAATCTACGTGATTCTCTTTTTTAATTGACTATAATAGTATATAAGAGGTGATTTAAATGAATGAATTATCAAAATTATATCAGTTAGTATTAAACAGAGAATTAGATATTCCTAAAGGTCATATTCTAGATATTAAGAAGATTGACCATAAACTTCTTGCATTTATGCAATGTGTATATAATACAGGAGAACTAGGACATGTTTATACATTCTGGGATAAAGATACTCAGGTTGATCAAAATGCTCTTTTAGACACTTATATTGAAGGTATGCGCTTATTAATGAGTATTGCGTATGACTTACAGATTGATGAAATCAAGAATCATGAAGAAATGCCTGAAAAGAGCAGTTCTGTTGATTTACTCTTTAAAGTCAATCAGGATATTTTAGATTTAAGAAATGGTTATAGTCCTATTAAGTTACAGGATGCTTTGGATGATTATTTCCATTTTGGATTTTCTCTAGGTATCACATTTGATGATATGTTGGAAGGATTGTAAAAAAACATAATAAATACATAGAGAATACATACGAATTACACAACTTACATGTATATTATAAGCATGAAAGAGGTGATTCTTATGATCTATATTATTCTAACTATTATTGCAGTATTACTAAGTACTTTAATCATGGGAGTTGCAAATAAGTATACAAATAAAAAAATCCATGATATTGATCATGAATTGAATATACATTGAGACTCCCCCATTACGAAAAGAAGGCAGCTTATTGTGGCTGTCTTCTTTTCATTTGAATTCCTTCATATTCGTTATGGATACTTTTTACGATACTATTGAAATCATTATCAGGTACAATAACGTCACATATAGCATCAGATGAACCATATACAATACTTTCTTTAATATCTAATTTTTCCTTTAATCTTTCCAACATGTTTTCTGGAGTGGCGTCATAAGAAAGAATCTTAAGTAAGCACATGCCTTCAAAATAATCTTCTTCTACAAAATAACGCAATTGTTTATGTAATCCTAAATCTATCAGGTCATCTATAATATCATAGATAATCTCTTTTGTATTAAGAATACTTATATAAAGAGGTTGATATGAGTGTGTAGGCATACCAAAGATGTAATTACGATAAGGGGATTGACGCATCATATCATAATAGTCCATTTGTTCGGACTGGTCGAAACTATTATAATATGTCAATAATACATCGTCTTTGAGAACGTGATAAAAGTAATTAAGATGTTTATCATCTAATAATTGAGTAATCTTTGTACCTAATGTTTGTGATAATGGGTAGGTACAAAGTAATTCATTTTTTGGTACGTCATACAAAATTGCACCATCTAATGCGATCACTGGAAGATGCAGTTTAAGATGTTCTATTTCTGCCTGCATGGATGCAGGTGTTCTTTTTGTGATGATTGTAAACAGGGCACCATCATCTACTATTTTATTCAATTGAGTCTTATTGAAGTCATTTAACTGCTGGTGTGCTGTTTGTTCCATATCATCAAGTTCAGCTACAAAGAGAACATCATTTCTTCTTTTAACTGGTAGATGTAATGTACAAACAAGATAACCTACACCAACACCAATACATGTATCTAAGACACGATAAAATAAAAATGCGTAAGGTGAAATACCAGCATGGGGAATCACTGCAACACTTAAATAAGCCACACAGGCCATAAATGCCATATGCTGTACTTTAAATAAGACTGTTAAGTAAATAGTCAACATAATAAATAATGCATTAAGTAAATCCCATGCGAGATCAATATGGATGAAAGGCTGTAAAAACATGACAATAGCTCCTGTAATTGCCCCTATAAGTGTGCCGAGGGCTCTTACAAGTGCCTGGTTCTTTTCATTCTCTTTATCTGGCTGAATACAGATAATTGTGGTTATAAGGACATAGAAAGGTGATCTCTGTACACCAAAGAGAGTGAATAATACCATGATGATGAAGACAGCAATACTTGTTTTAATAATACGTAATCCGATTCTAGGCATAATTACAACTCCAAACTATCATTACCGGCTTCAGCCATCATTTTTTCTCTACAAGATAGAACTAATCCATCAATGATTTCCATATGTTCAACCATCTGTCTTCTAAACAAATGTGTAGGAAGCAATATCGCAATTTCATCATAGTCTTTATCATTCTTCTCTCCTGTTTCCTGTCCATAATAGACACGAGCAAGAGGTGCTTCTTTTTGAATACTGAAGAATGTATCCCAGATGATTGCATAAACCTGCGCAGGTGTAAGATGAAGCTTCTTAGTATCAGGAAGTGCATAAAGAAGTAAGATGCCTCTGACTGCATCTGTCTTTCTCTGGTCTACTGAACCGTCATGTTTATAATAACGTTCTATATCATAGCCATCAGCCAGATAAACAAGGGAACGGGGAACAGGCTGATGTTGTGAAAGGATACTTTTAAATCGTCTCATCGTATGGTGTGAGACATCCTTTCCTTCTAACAGGTCTCCAGAAGGTGATGTAAGTAACACTGGATTTTCTCCTGCTTTACCATGAAATGTTTGAGGAATCAAATATGCATCACGTAATAAATCAAACATAGATTTACCACATATAGCGAGTAATAATGCACTAATATCCTGATTTGAATAACTATCTAGAACAACTTTTGAAAAGGTCTCATTGTTTAATTCTTCTGATCCCTGAAAGTCTTCTAGACTTGAATTGAATGTTTCTCTTAGTCTTGCACAAGCTTCTTTACTTGCGAGTATTTTGTGAAATATGTTCTCTACTTCTTGAACACGTGGAAATAATGGTGTCATAGTTTTAACCTCCATCCACTTGTGATTATAGACTTTCTATATCATATGTAAAATGTATCTTTCAGATATTGATGATATGTTTATTACATGACAAAAAAGTGATTCGCAACTGAATCACTTGTAATAGTCTTTTGTATATTGAGACATTTCCTGTTTAAATAAACGCATAAGTATAGGTGCACAAAGTAAATAAAAGACAAAATTACCTACTGCATGGAATGTATCAAATAAAAGCCCCTGGGCATAATAGATACCAAACCAGACAGGACCACCAATAATTAATTGTTCGAGTGAAACGACAAATCCAAAGACATAACCCATTAAAAAGGCATAGAGAGCCATAAGAAGTAATGGGGGTTCTTTGTTGATTTTCTTATAGAAATCACTGATACATTGAGTGAATAAACAGATGACAACCCATGAGAGAATCTGGAAGATTGTCCATGTTCCCATACCTAGAATCATATTGGATGCAATAGTTGTTACTACTGTGAGTTTTATTCCAAATGATAACCCAAATAAGAGTACAGATATAATAATGATAGATGTAACAGGTTTAAAGTTAGGAAGTGCCTGTAAGGCTACTCTAGAAGCAATATTGACTGCAGAGAGAATACCTATGAGACATATTTCTCTTGTCTTATTGTTCAGCGTTGACATAATACCAGATGACTTGATCTCCTGCTTTTACCCTATAAGCTCCTGCCCCAATATTTGGTGGTGTACCATTCACCTTATACATCCATCCAGAACTTGGTCCATGATCAAATTCTTTTAATCCATCTATACCTGATACATAAACAGTAGAACCAAACCCTTTTGTAGAGATACTCTTACCATTCTGTTTCGCAAGTTCTCTTAATACACTATAAGCTGTAGAAGAACTATTCACTTCTATATTCCCCTGCATCATTGTGCTATTTACTCCAATCACCTGTACTGAAACAGTTTGTTTTATAGGTGTTTCCTGTTTAGGTGGTTCTACCTGTTGAGGCGCAGAGGTTTCTTGTTTACTAAAAGAATTGTTTGTTCCTGTCTTCTTTGTCTCTTGTTTACTAAAAGAATTGTTTGTTCCTGTTTTCTTTGTTTCCTGCTTCTTAGCCTCTTGTTTACTAGAAGAGGATTTTGTCTCTGTTTTCTTTGTTTCCTTCTTCTTAGTCTCTTGTTTACTAGAAGAATCAGATGATTTTATATCAGTCTTCTTTGATTCTTCTTGTGACTCTATTTGTTTTGTCTCTTCTTTTTTAGAAATATCTTTCTTCTTTATGCTACTTTTTACTTCATTACTAATAGTAGGTTGAGACTGGAATTGTCCAGTTATACCACGATAAGCTGTAAAGCCAAATATAAAGACAAAAGCGATTGCGACAAAGGCAATCGCTAATTGTTTAGTTGTGAATTTCTTCATTATTTCTTTTTACTTTTAATAACTAATACGATCACACCAACAGCGGCGATAGCTGCCACTACATATGCCATCACATTTGTGTTATCACCTGTATTAACTACTTTTACTGTTTCCTTCTTTGGTTCAGTAGTTGTTGTTTCTGGCTTTACAGCTGGTGTAGTTGTACTAGGTGTTGTAGGTGTTGTAGGTGTTTCTGGTTCAGTCACTACTGGTGTAGTAGTCTTTGTATAGTCTCTTCTAGCCTTTAATACAAAACTTCCGTTATTAATAACGCCAAGGGCTCTAGCCCCTTCTACTGATGCATAAGCGTTAGGCTCTAACTGACCTGTACTATAGTTTAATGCATTGAATGTACCATCTTCATTCTGATAAGAAAGAAGATAATTATACGCATTTGTATCTAATGTATAACCTGCAACAGATAATCCTTCTAATACACAAGACTGAGTATCTGCATTTCCACCCCATCCGATATCATAAGAACCATCAGTCGCATTAGACTGTACAAAAGTACATGCTTTTGAGATAGCTGCATCATAAGTAGAACGTCCTGCAACACTTAATGCTTCCATAGCCCATCCAGTTGTATCTAGATCTGCATTTGGTCCCTGATATTCATACCAGTAAGCACCATTCTCCATAGCCATAGTAGATAACTTATCTGCAACAGTTTTTACCTTAGGTGAGTTGACTGTTTCTAAAGCCATTAATGTCCAGATAGTAGCCCCACATCCACCATTTACATCATTTGTAAGAGTACCATCTTCCTGTACTCTATTTTCTAGGATTTCAACTAAGTTAGTCTTATTAAAATCCTTTGGATTTTCACCTAATAAAGAGATGGCGATAATTGACTTTGCGAGATCACCATAACTTGCAGTTGTATAATCTGTTTCCTTGAAGTTGTTTAATAAAGCATCAGCCTTATAATCAGCTTCCATGCCTGTAGCTTCATACGCAATAACGGCATCAGGACTATCTAAAGTAATAGTCTTTAAATAATTCTGTGATTTAAGAAATGCATCATCACTCGCAAAAGCTGCTGAGAATGACAACGCAAAAGTTAATGCGATAGAAGTTAATACTGTAAATAATCTTTTCATTCTATTCTCCTCCAAATACTTTATCCGCAAAACGCACTGTTTCCATTGCGTCTTTCGCATAACAATCTGCACCGATACGATCTGCATATTCCTGAGTCATAACGGCTCCACCTACTACAGTTAATGTATCAGGTTTCTTTTCTTTTAATAGTTTAATCGTATCTTCCATACTCACTACTGTTGTTGTCATTAAAGCACTGAGTCCTACTAGTTTTACATCTTCTTTTATTGCAGTATCCACAATTAGTTCAGGTGGTACATCTTTACCAAGATCAATGACATCATAGCCATAGTTTTCTAACATAACCTTCACGATATTCTTTCCAATATCATGAATATCACCTTCTACGGTTGCTATGATGATCGGTCCTTTTTCTTCTCCATCATTTGCTGAAAATGTTTCTTTAACAACTTCAAATGCTTTCTTCGTTGTCTCTGCTGACTGAATTAACTGTGGCAGGAAGATCTTTCCTGTCTCATAGTCTTTTCCTACGATATTTAACGCTGGTATGATCACTTCATTAATTACTGTCAGTGCTTCTTTATCTTTCAGTTCTTCTTTTGTGACTTTCTCTACTTCATCTTTTAATCCGTGAATGATCACATCTTTTAATGTGAAGTTTGTTGTTGCCGCCGCTGCGGCTGGTTTTGTTTCTTTATCTTTGGACTGGTTTTTAATATAAGTCTGACTATCCACGTCTTTGTAGAACAGCACATGAAATGCATCTATAGTTCCCATCAATTCTGCATCTAACGGATTGATGATCGGTAAATCCAATCCTGCTTCCATTGCTAATGCTAAAAATGTTCTATTTAATAACGGACGGTTTGGCAATCCAAAGGATACATTCGATACCCCTAATACGGTATGGACACCTAATTCTTTTTTTACCATCTTGATCGCTCGGAGTGTTTCTTTTACTTCTTTTTGCTGTGCAGATGCTGTTAATGTCAGACAGTCGATGATGATATTCTCTTTACCGATTCCGTATTCAGCTGCTTTATTGACAATCTTCTTGGCGATTTCAAATCGTTCTTCTGCTTTCAGCGGAATTCCGTCTTCCAGAGTCAGTCCGATCACAACTCCTCCATATTTCTTAGCAATCGGGAAGATTTTTTCCATGACTTCGTCTTTACCATTTACAGAGTTGATCAATGGTTTTCCATTATAATAACGACAGGCATTCTCAATCGCATCTGCTTCGGAACTGTCAATCTGTAATGGAAGTGTGACAACTTCCTGCAACAGACGTACAACCCGTTTCATTGTCTCTGGCTCGTCAATTCCAGGAAGTCCAACATTAACATCTAGTACTTCCGCTCCAGCTTCTACCTGTTTAACTGCTTCCACCACAAGTTCATCATAGCGCTCTTCTAACAACGCTTTTTTCATCTTTTTCTTACCCGTTGGGTTTAGACGTTCTCCGCAGACGATCACATGATCTCCAAACGTAACTGTCTGTGTCTGACTGGATACTCTTGTTTTCTTCTCAACTGTTCTCTCTGCCACTGCTTTAGGCGCAGCTTCTGCAAGTTTTCCTATAAATTCTGGTGTTGTTCCACAGCATCCACCAACGATTGCTGCACCTCTTGCCATATAATCTTTCATAGATTCCACATATTCTTCTGGTGTCACATGATAGTGTGTTTCTCCATGTTCTAAACATGGAAGTCCGGCATTGGGCTGTAACATCACTGGAATACTTGCTTTTTCTAAGATTTCCTCAATGATCGGTTTTAATTCATCGGGTCCTAAAGAACAATTGACTCCCAATGCATCAACTCCTAAGCCCTCTGCAACATTAATAAATGTTTCCGGATCATTTCCAGATAACGTTCTTCCATTTTGCTCGAAGGTCATTGTAACAAACACTGGAAGGTCTGTGTGTTCTTTGACCGCCAGAACTCCAGCTTTCACCTCATATAGATCACTCATTGTCTCAAACAGTACAAGATCTACTTGATCTTTTACTGTTTCTACCTGCTCGAGGATGATGTCATATGCTTCATCGAATGTCAATG
>ENA-OPAC01000371-OPAC01000371.1-human-gut-metagenome-genome-assembly--contig:-NODE-371-length-25911-cov-4.720722_pt1 | contig 25911 bp, 16 predicted proteins | sample MGYA00241052_ERZ501420 | MGnify/ENA primary metagenome ERZ501420 (study PRJEB25962, sample SAMEA2042513) | human gut metagenome | biome: human gut; feature: human-associated habitat; material: faeces... | reverse complement strand
AAGGTTTGGCTGATACAGCCTTGAAGACTGCCGATGCTGGTTATTTGACTCGTCGTTTGGTGGATGTTTCACATGACGTGATAATTAACGAAGAAGATTGTGGTACATTGCGTGGCTTGGTTTGTACAGAACTTAAGAATAATGAAGAAGTAATTGCTTCCTTGTACGAGAGAATTCTGGGACGTGTTTCAGTCCATGATGTAATCCATCCGCTGACAGGAGAAGTCATTGTAAAAGCAGGAGAAGAAATCCGTGAGGATGCTGCGAAGAAAATACAAGAATCTCCGATTGAGAGTGTAGAAATTCGTTCTGTCCTTACTTGTGAATCGAAGAAAGGTGTTTGCGCTAAGTGCTATGGTCGTAACTTGGCTACCAATCAAATGGTTCAGAAAGGTGAAGTTGTTGGTGTAATTGCTGCTCAGTCAATCGGTGAACCGGGTACACAGTTGACACTTCGTACCTTCCACGTCGGTGGTATTGCATCTAATGTCGCAACCGAGAATAGCGTAGCTTGTAAATATGATAGTGCTTTGCTGGATATTGAAGAGTTGCGTGCTGTTGATGCTGAAGACAATGGAAAGAAATATAAGGTCGTTGTAAGCCGTTTGGCTGAAATGCGTTTGATCGATCCGAATACAAAGATCGTTTTGATGACAAATAATATTCCTTATGGTTCTAAGTTGTTCTTCAATAGTGGCGATCTTATTAAGAAAGGTGATGTTATCATCGAATGGGACCCGTTCAATGCCGTGATTGTCTCTGAAGTTTCTGGTAAGATTGAGTTTGAAAGTGTCATTGAAAATGTTACTTACAAAGTAGAAAGTGACGAAACAACTGGTCTGAAGGAAAAGATTATTATTGAATCAAAGGATAAGACAAAAGCACCTGCTGCTCATATTGTTGATGAGAATGGTAATTATTTGAAGAATTATTCGTTGCCGTTGGGTGCTCACGTTGTTAAAGAAGAAGGTGATTCGATCAAGGCCGGTGAAGTATTGGTTAAGATACCGCGTGCTGTAAGTAAGGCAGGTGATATCACCGGTGGTTTGCCTCGAGTTACAGAATTGTTTGAAGCTCGTAATCCATCTAATCCGGCTGTCGTTTCTGAAATAGATGGTGAAGTTGGATTTGGTAAGATCAAGCGTGGTAATCGTGAAATTACGGTAACTTCTAAATTAGGTGAAGTTAAAAAGTATATGGTTCCGCTGTCTAAACAGCTGTTGGTACAGGAGAACGATTATATTCGTGCTGGTATGCCGTTGTCAGATGGAGCTATTACGCCTTCAGATATTTTGGCAATCATGGGTCCGACTGCAGTACAGGAGTATATCGTAAACGAAATCCAGGATGTATACCGTCTGCAAGGTGTGAAGATCAATGATAAACACTTTGAGGTGATTGTCCGTCAGATGATGCGTAAGGTTGAAATCGTTGATCCGGGAGATACACGATTCTTGGAACAGCAAGTTGTCGATAAGCTGGAGGTAATGGATGAGAATGATCGTATCTGGGGTAAGAAAGTGGTAACTGATCCAGGTGATTCTCAGACATTGAAGGCTGGTCAGATTGTCACTGCTCGTAAGCTGAGAGATGAAAATAGTATGTTGAAACGTCGTGATATGAAGTTGGTAGAAGTTCGTGACGCTATTCCTGCCACTGCAAACCAGATACTTCAGGGTATTACGCGTGCAGCATTGCAGACTAATAGCTTTATGTCTGCAGCTTCATTCCAGGAAACAACAAAAGTCTTGAATGAAGCCGCTATCAATGGAAAGGTTGATTACTTGGAAGGCTTGAAGGAAAATGTTATTTGCGGACATTTGATTCCGGCTGGTACTGGTCAGCGTGAGTTTGATAAGTTAATAGTCGGTGCAAAAGATGATTTTGACCGGATTATGGCTAATCGAAAGAATGTTGTTGATTTCAATGAAATGGATAAAGACTAAAATTCGTTATTGAAATATTTAAATTAAGGACAGGCTAATTTTCTTTTTAGTCTGTCCTATTTTTTTTGAGCAGCCAGTTTTTTAAGAATCAATAGTTGAATATTTATTTATTTCGCAAAAATTAGAATAAACTGTTTATTTTCTTTGCTTATAATTTGGTCACTATAAATAATCTCCTTATTTTTGCAGTACAATAAGATTTTGATTAGCACTAAACACTGTTTCGTATTGAGCGTTAAACGGAACAGAGAAAACACAAAGGTATTTTTACATTGGTCTAAAGAATTGAGAATTAAAAACACAACTGGAAAGCGGCTGCTTGTGAAAGTAGCCGCTTTTGATTTATAAGTTGCTGAGTACGAAAATAGAAATTCTGCTGTGTTATACAATTCTTGTTTTTTTGCGTATTATTCCAATTAAGTGTGTATATTTGCAGTGTATAACTTTTATATTTAACAATCATGGAAGAAAATAAAACAACAAACAATGAAATCCAGGTAGAGCTGTCTGATGAAATGGCTCAGGGAACTTATGCTAACTTAGCCATTATCTCACATTCAGCTTCAGAATTTATCTTAGACTTTATTCGTGTTGTTCCGGGTGCTCCGAAGGCTCAAGTTAAAAGTCGTATTATTTTAACTCCGGATAATGCTCACCGCTTATATTTAGCATTGCAGGATAATCTGAGAAAATTCGAAGAAATGATGACTGCAGGTAAAGCTCAGGCTGAAAATAAAACAGCAAATTTTCAGGATTTCGTTCCTAAAGGAGATGCTTGAAGAATTAAATAAAAGCATATGAAGGGTATATCGGTCACGATATACCCTTTTTTGTGTTATAAATATTCCTATTTGCTAATTGTTTATTGATTTTGCTGGATTTTTGTTATTTTATTTTTTATCTTTGGAAATCATTACTATAAAGCATATATCATGGATGAACAAATTAAACAAATTGCTGAGCGTCTGATCGGCTTGCGTGAAGCACTGGAGTTAACGCCAGAAGAGGTTGCCAAGACTTGTCATATTTCTGTTGAAGAATATAATCGTATAGAAAGTGGACAGGTGGATATTTCTGTTAGTGTATTACACCAGATTGCCAAAGCTTATGGAGTAGAACTAACTACATTGATGTTTGGAGACGAACCAAAGATGAACTCTTATTTTATTACCCGTAAAAATAAGGGAGTAGCTGTAGAACGAGTTAAAGCTTACAAATATCAGTCGTTAGCAGCTGGTTTTGCTCAGAGAAAGTGTAATCCTTTTATGGTGACTGTTCATCCTAAGCCTGAAGATGAACCTATATATCGAAATTCTCATCCCGGTCAGGAATTCAATTATGTCGTAAGTGGTAGGATGATGATTGAAATTAATGGGAAACAGTTGATTTTAGAGGAAGGTGATAGTATTTATTTTGATTCACAACAGCCGCATGGAATGAAAGCTTTGGATGGAGAGAAAGTTTGCTTCCTTGCTGTTATTTTATAATGTAAAAGATTATGTTAGAAAGATTTGTCGGTCAGACTTCTTTTGTTTCACAAGAAGACTTTAAAAAGAATTTTAAGGTAAAAGTACCCGAAAACTTTAATTTCGGCTATGATGTAGTAGATGCTTGGGCCGAAGAGGAACCTGAGAAAAAAGCTTTATGTTGGACAAATGATAAAGGGGAACATGTAGACTTTACATTTGCCGAAATGAAAAAATATACTGATCAGACTGCTGCCTATTTTCAGTCATTAGGAATTGGGCGAGGTGATATGGTTATGCTGATCTTGAAACGCCGTTATGAGTTTTGGTTTTCTATCATAGCTTTGCATAAATTAGGTGCTGTGGTTATTCCTGCTACACATTTGCTGACAAAGAAAGATATCATCTATAGAGCGAATGCTGCTGATATAAAAATGGTGGTGTGTGCTGGGGAAGAAGTTATTACCAAACATATTCAAGATGCTTTGCCGGAATCACCTACCATTGAGCAGGTGGTTTCTGTGGGTCCGTTTGTCCCTCCAGGATTTCATGATTTTCATAAAGAGTGGGAACAGGTACCTGCTTTCGTTCGTCCTGTGCATGCAAACAGCAATGATGACATTTCTTTGTTGTATTTTACTTCAGGCACCACAGGTAATCCTAAAATGGTAGCACATGATTTTACTTACCCGCTGGGACATATTACAACAGGTTGTTATTGGCACAATTTACATCGTGACAGCTTGCATTTGACAATTGCTGATACAGGCTGGGGTAAGGCTGTTTGGGGTAAATTATATGGACAGTGGATTGCTGGAGCAACGGTCTTTGTTTATGATCACGAAAAGTTTACACCTGCTGATATGCTTCGCATGATCCAGGATTATAAGATAACATCTCTTTGTGCTCCTCCAACTATTTTCCGCTTTTTGATTCGTGAAGATTTAACGAAATATGATTTATCTTCATTACAATATTGTACTATTGCTGGTGAGGCTTTGAATCCGGCTGTCTATGAGACTTTCTATAAACTGACAGGTATTAAGTTGATGGAAGGATTTGGACAAACCGAAACGACTCTAACGATTGCCACTTTCCCGTGGATGGAGCCAAAACCTGGTTCTATGGGAATGCCTAACCCGCAATATGAAATAGACTTGATTCGTCCGGATGGTACATCTGCAGAAGATGGTGAACAGGGACAGATTGTGGTCCGTACGCAGAATGGCAAGCCATTAGGCTTGTTTAAGGAATATTATCGGGATGCGGAACGTACACGAGAAGCTTGGCATGACGGATTGTATTATACTGGCGACGTGGCTTGGAGAGATCAGGATGGATACTACTGGTTTGTTGGTCGTGCTGACGATGTGATCAAAAGTTCTGGATACAGAATTGGCCCGTTTGAAGTAGAAAGTGCTTTGATGACGCATCCGGCTGTCGTAGAATGTGCCATAACAGGTGTTCCAGACGAAATCCGAGGGCAAGTAGTAAAGGCTACAATTGTTTTATCAAAAGAATATAAGGATAAGGCCGGTGATGCTTTAGTTAAAGAATTGCAGGACCATGTAAAACGGGTGACTGCTCCTTATAAATATCCACGTGTGGTTGAGTTTGTAGACGAATTGCCTAAAACTATTAGTGGAAAAATTCGTCGTGTAGAGATTCGGGATAAAGATCATCAGGTAAAATAAAAACAGAATCAGTTAAAATGAGAAATTTCACTTGTGTACAAGATTTAGGGGATTTACAACAAGCCCTTAAAGAAGCGTTTGAGATTAAAAAGGATCGTTTCCAGTTTTCTGAGTTAGGAAAGAATAAAACTCTATTGATGGTTTTCTTCAACTCGAGTTTACGTACTCGTCTGAGTACCCAGAAGGCTGCTATGAATTTGGGTATGAACACGATTGTACTGGATGTAAATCAAGGCGCGTGGAAATTGGAAACAGAACGAGGCGTCATTATGGATGGTGATAAATCAGAGCATCTCTTGGAGGCAATTCCAGTGATGGGCTGTTATTGTGACGTCATTGGTGTTCGTTCGTTTGCACGTTTCGAGAATAAAGCAGATGATTATAATGAAAAGATATTGAATCAGTTTATTCAGTATTCCGGACGTCCTGTATTTAGTATGGAGGCCGCTACACGCCATCCGTTGCAGAGCTTTGCCGATTTGATAACAATCGAAGAATACAAGAAAATGGCTCGTCCAAAAGTCGTTATGACTTGGGCTCCGCATCCGAAAGCTTTGCCTCAGGCTGTTCCTAACAGCTTTGCGGAATGGATGAATGCGACTGATTATGAATTTGTCATTACTCATCCGGAAGGTTATGAATTAGATCCGAAATTTGTAGGTCATGCCAAAGTTGAATATGATCAGAAGAAGGCTTTGGAAGGGGCTGATTTTGTTTATGCAAAGAATTGGGCTGCTTATCAGGATCCGAATTACGGTAAGGTGATAAATATGGACCGCAGCTGGACGGTTGATACAGAGAAGATGGCTTTGACGAACAATGCCTATTTTATGCACTGTCTGCCAGTCCGTAGGAATATGATTGTAACAGATGATGTTATCGAAAGTCCTCAGAGTATAGTTATCCCTGAAGCTGCCAATCGGGAAATTTCAGCACAAACCGTCTTGAAGAAAATATTGGAAGGTTTAAAATAATGGCAAAATGAAGATAACGCATTCTTAAGAAAAATCTTAAAGGATGCGTTATCTTTTTATTTATAATTGTTCAATATCTTCACTGCTTAAACCGGTAGCTTGTTTGATTTGCTCTATGGGGATTCCTATCGCTTTTAGTTTTTTCGCTATTTCCCGTTTTTCTTCAGCTTTCCCTTCTGCCATACCTTCTATTCGTCCTTCAATTTTCCCTTCCAATTTGGCTGAATTTAAAACATCGTTTTGTATCATGATTGCATTGATATGCTCATCATAGGCATGTTGTTCTTCGGAACTCATATTATAGTATTGAAGCTTTTCTTTCGCTTCCACCAAACCAGGAGTTGTTGTGTCAGGACGAATGACTCCGTTTTTTAAGTAACTGATCCATTCTTCCAATGGGGTTTTAGCCACCTGATTGAATTCATTGACACGAATCAGGTAATATTCAGGAAATATTTTAGCCGGTAATTTATGAATAATCGCATTTTCCTGTTTGGTAGAAATAACCAGTTCGTCTTTGGTGTGTACTCCTATAAAATGGTTTTGTCCGTGATATAAATAATCACTTCCTTTTCCGATATCAAAATACAGGATACTGATGGAGTAGACTTTCTTAACAGCCTGGTATGATTGTCCAAGCGTAATGTGTTCGGTAATCGCTTTTGCTACGCCGTAAAGAATTCTTTCCAGATAATACAATTCTCTTGTATTCTGGATTTCTACAATAATAATTTCATCTTTGCTGTCTTTGGCTTTGATGTCTACGCGATTGAATTTGTCATCTTCCGATTGTTGATTCCCTTCACTCTCTAAGATTTCCAGGATGTGAATAGGTTCTTCCAATAACACCGTAAGTAAACCTTCCAGGACAGCAAAATTGGCTTTATCCCGGAGCATTCTCTTCATCGCCCAGTCGAAACGTACATATTTATCCATTGCCATAGTTTTTTGGTTTCCTACAAATTTATGTATTCTTTTTTGATACTCGGCTTTATTTCCTGATTTATTTTAGTCCATTAGCTTAATTTCTATACAATTAAGGCCGATTTAGCGGATGAAGTTTGTATTGGTACGAGCTTCAAAGGCCGGCGGATTGATGCCTGCCTGCTTCCCGGCTTCAATGCATTTGAGCAGCCATGCCATGTTTCTGCCAAGAATACGCATGGTTTGTAAACCTTCGATGTCTTGAGCTACCTCTTCTGGAGTATTTCCATGTACCGTATTCCAGTAATTGGAAGACACGACAGGCATATTACTGATGGTAAAGTATTTATTCAGTTGGTCGAAAGTGGTAGAAGAACCGCCTCTTCGGCAACTGGCGATAGCGGCCGCTGGTTTGTTAGCGAATAATTTGGCACGTCCGTAGAAGGCACGGTCCATAAATGAAGTCAGTGCTCCTGTAGCAGAGGCAAAATGAACGGGTGATCCAAAGATGAATCCATCAGCCTGGGTAGCTTTTTCTAAAAACAGATTTACTGAATCTTCCATGCAGCAGCGACCTGTTTCCAAGCAATAATTACAGCCCATACAGCTAGAAAGCGGGCGAATACCAATCCAGAATATTTCCGTTTCAATACCTTGTGCTTGTAATTCCTTTTCTATTTCTTGTAGAGCGGTGAAAGTACATCCTTTGTGATGTGGGCTTCCGTTAACTAATATAACTTTCATGGACCTTATATTTATGAGGTAATTTATATAATGACAAAAAAGCGAGAAAAGTATTATTCTTTTCCCGCTTTTCTTTGAGCCTCTTGTCGGATTCGAACCAACGACCCCGAGATTACAAATCACGTGCTCTGGCCAACTGAGCTAAAGAGGCAGATGGGTAAGCTTGCTACATCGCGCCGCTACAACCAAGTACCCTTGCTACGGTCAAGTCCTGGGGGATTCCGAGGGAGCTTGCCGTGTAGGACTTACCCGAGTGCAAAAGTAGATATAATTTCTGAATCTGCAAGGCATTTTTCCTCATTTCGTTTTATTTTAGTGATAAGTGCTTGACATATCTGATATTATATCTATGTTAAAATATGTATCCTATTTCTTTGAAGTCCCTTTTTCAAGGTTTGATTTGTAGAATTTCCAGGATTTTGTGGAATATTTCTGTATTCTGATAAGCTCCACAGAACTTGGATGAGCCCGGACCGTAAGCAAAGACTGGCACCATGATAGGTGTGTGATCGTCGGTCATGTAACGGGCTGTGATTTTCTTTTTATCTACGTTTCCGTCAACCAGTGTCAAGCCTCCGGTTTCATGATCGGCAGTTACGATTACCAATGTTTCTCCATTCTGGTCGGCAAATCTGAGGGCTTCGGCTACGGCCTGATCAAAACTAAGCGTTTCCAGAACGGAGCCGGGCAAGAAGTTGGCATGGCCGGCATAATCTACTTTCGCTCCTTCAATCATCAGAAAGAAACCTTTGCTGCCGGCGTTCTTCAATTTCTGTATCGCTTTCTGGGTAGCTTCTGCCAGAAGAGGCAAACTTTCTTCAGTGGTAGCTTTGCCCATCCGTTCGTCCACACAGATTTCCTTGTCTCCATTAGTATTCATTTCATCGACCGAGGTAGAGATGACATATTGTTTGGCTAATTCTTCTTTGAGGTTGATACCGTCTTTCCTGTCTGTAAGAGCTGACATTCCGGAACCGTTGAGCAAGGATAAATTCCCATTCAATAGCCAACGGGTAATTTCGTCGGTTTGGTCTCTTTCCGTTGTATGTCCGTAGAAGGCCGCTGGGGTTGCGTCGGCTATATTGCCCAAGGTTACGATACCGCAGGCATACTGTCGTGGTGCCAAAATCTCAGTTAGGGAAGAATTGATGCTTCCGTCTTCATTGGCACTGATATAACGGTTACAGGTCGGCTGTCCGGTCGCTATGGAGCTGCCGGCTCCGGCTGAGTCGGTTGTATATTGATCTTTTGCTTGGGTCTTAAGCAGGCCGATGTGTTTCAGTTGCAGCATAGTCAATGCCTGGTTGACTGTCTGGGCGGCGCAGATTTGTGCCAGTCCCATGCCATCGCCTATCATAAGAATAATATTCTTGGGAGTTCGATCGGCATTATCCGATTGGAACGTTGGCTGATAGATTTCAACCGGCTGCTTCAAGTAACTGGAAGATTGGTCAAAACCCTCAAAGGAACGGGTTGCCTTGTCCAAACGGGTTGCTCTGGCCTTTTCTTCCGAAACTTGGGTTTCTGTTTTTTCTGCCAGTTGCATATTCTTACGGTCGAAGTCCTTAAAGAAGTCTGAGCACAATTCTGGTTTGTCGGTATTGATAATATCGATTCCCATGTCATGAAATGTATTCCAAGCCGTTACCCCGTCGGGTGTCCCCCAGAAGCGGACCGGTTTTCCCCAGTTGTGTACTTTATGGATGACTTGGTTGATTTTATCTTTTTCCGGAGCAATGATGGCACCTTTTCCGTTCCAGTGTGAATATTTGTCGAACGAATCACTGACCAGTCCGATTCGTTCCAATTGTTCCGGCGTGTAGTCATATTGAGGTCTTCCGTCGAAAAAGATAAAATCCGGATAGTTCTTGAAATCTTCCGGTTTAGGTGTATTACCTGTGATCAGCACTTTTACGGCTTTCGGATTGACCGACGGGTCAAATACTTCGGGATATTGTTGGAGTTTCTTTACCAATAGATCCAATGTAGGATGTTCTTCCGTTTTCAGGTCAATCATCAGTTGCAGCGTATGATCGTTATCGGCCCAGGGTTTTCCCTGATTACGTTTGAACTGGGTTACAATCGGGTTGATGTAAAGCTCGTCGATGGTTAAAGCAGTCGGCAGTTCGTCCCGATCGTGAGCAACCAGCAGCCCCGTCTCGTCGGCATTTGTATAAATATCGGCTTCAATGGAATAGACCTGTTGTGAATAAGCCTGGTAAAAAGGAACACGCTGGCAATAATCATTGTGTGAATGAATATAGATGCGGGATTGCGCAAATAGCGATCCGGCAGAACTGACTGCAATAAGAGCCAGCAGGCTCCATCTTTTGTACATGTTTTTTAGTTGCATTTGTTTATCTGTTTTATAGGATGTAAAGTAAAAGATTTTTTATCAACGGGCGATGACTATCAGGTTACATCTTCGTGACAAGATTTTATTCGAAGCTGTTCAGCTTTGTTTTCTGGCAAATTTATAGTAAAAATCGGATATGCGGATCAACTACTTTTGATAAAAAGTAATATGTCGTCAATTTGTCAGTTTTTTCTTTCATTATTAGATAAAGAGTATGGCTAATGGAATCATTTCTTCTCCTATTTTTGTTTTTCACAGACACAATGAAATCCGGAAGATGAGGCGGTTAAGATGTTTTTTGATTACGGCCTTTTTACAGCTGACTGATATTTTGTATTTTTGCATCCATATTTCTAAAACTTAATAATAAGAATAAACACAATGGGTGGTTTTTTCGGTACTATCTCTAAGTCGGCCTGTGCTACTGATTTGTTCTATGGTACGGACTACAATTCACATTTAGGAACCCGTCGAGGCGGTATGGCTACATACGATAAGGAAAATGGGTTTACACGTTCGATTCATAATCTGGAAAATTCTTATTTTCGCACCAAGTTTGAGGCAGCTCTGCCTAAATTCGTAGGAAATGCAGGTATTGGTATCATCAGTGATACTGATGCCCAACCAATCGTTATCAATTCTCATTTGGGTAAATTCGCGATTGTTACGGTTGCTAAGATCAATAATATTGACGAGCTGGAAAAAGAATTGCTCGATCTCAATATGCATTTTTCAGAATTAAGCTCGGGTAAGACCAATCAGACAGAACTGGTTGCTCTTTTGATTACACAAGGCAAGAATTTCGTAGAAGGTATTGAAAATGTTTATAACCGGATTAAGGGTTCTTGTTCGATGCTGTTGCTGACGGAAGACGGTATTATTGCCGCCCGTGATAAATGGGGGCGTACGCCGATTATTATCGGAAAGAAAGACGGCGCCTATGCAGCTACCAGTGAGTCAAGCAGTCTGCCGAACTTAGGATATGAAATAGATAAATTTGTCGGACCGGGAGAGATCATCCGCCTGCGGGCCGACGGATTGGAACAGATGCGGAAACCGAACGAAGGTATGCAGATTTGTTCTTTCCTGTGGGTTTACTACGGCTTCCCGGTTTCCAGCTACGAAGGGAAAAATGTGGAGGAAGTCCGCTTTGCCTGCGGATACAAGATGGGCCAGAAAGATCATTCAGAAGTAGATTGTGCCTGCGGTATTCCTGATTCAGGAGTAGGTATGGCGTTAGGATATGCAGAAGGAAAAGGAGTGCCTTATCATCGTGCCATAGCCAAATATACCCCGACCTGGCCGCGTAGTTTTACGCCGTCAAACCAGGAGATGCGTTCACTGGTAGCTAAGATGAAGCTGATTCCGAACCGTTCGATGCTGGAAGGCAAGCGGATTCTGTTCTGCGATGATTCTATTGTCCGTGGAACCCAGTTGCGTGATAACGTAAAGATCCTGTATGATTATGGAGCAAAAGAAGTGCACATGCGTATCGCTTGCCCGCCGTTGATTTATGGTTGTCCTTTCATCGGATTTACTTCATCCAAGAGTGATCTGGAATTGATCACACGTCGTATTATCAAAGAACTGGAAGGCGACGAAAACAAGAATCTGGACAAGTATGCAACAACCGATTCTCCGGAATATAAGAAAATGGTTTCTATCATTGCCGAGCGTTTTGGTCTGACTTCTTTGAAATTCAATACATTGGAGACGCTGATTGAAGCGATCGGATTACCTAAATGCAAGGTATGTACGCATTGTTTCGATGGAAGCAGTCATTTCTAATCCGTGATAAACTCTTGGAAAAGAGACTGTAATTAATTAAAAATAAATAAGCTTTTGTTTGCATCACCCGGGTGAATTAATTGATTCATATAGCTGAATTGATTGATTCACCCGGGTGATCTGTTTAATTCACCTTGGTGAATCAATTAAAAGTAAATCAATTTTTACGTAAATAGTCTTTCGTTTTTCCTTTGTTGATACAAACTTTTCATTAACTTTACCGCGGATTCGATTAGAAGATCAGACGTCTTGTGCCATGAATAATATCAGTTTCAGTGGATTATATACGGAGTACTATAAGCGGTCATTCCTGTTTGTGAAGTCGTATGTCCGCGATGACAGGGTGGCCGAAGATATCGCTTCAGAGGCTTTGATACAATTATGGGAGACTTTGAAGACGGAGACGGTAAATACGCCATTGGCCTTGCTGACAACTATCCTGAAGAATAGGGCACTGAATTACCTGAAGCATCAGGCCATCGAATGGGAAGCGATGGAAAATATCTCCGATAAACAGATGCGGGATACTTCTTATCGGATTGCTACCTTGCAGGCCTGTAATCCGGAAGAGATGTTTTCTTCTGAGATAACCCGTATTCTGGAGGATACATTGGCTTCTTTACCCGAACAGACACGTCAGATCTTTATCATGAGCCGTTATGAACAGATGTCGGTAAAGGAAATTGCCGAAACCTTGCACTTGGCTCCCAAAAGTGTAGAATATCATATTACCAAATCATTGAAAGTACTTCGCATAGCCTTGAAAGATTATTTACCGGTGTTTTGGTGGTTCCTGTAAATTAAAGCTAATGAAAGTAAACTTTCTTTTGAGTTTACTTGTTTTGAAATAAAAAGCTTTATGGATCGTACCAGTAAAACACATGTGTGCCCGTTATTGATAGCCTGTTTCCTGGGCTTTTCGCTGGGCGCGAAGGGGCAAGTGGAGTTAATCTCTTCAGATACATTGCGGATAGATTCATTGCGAGTGGAGGAAATCAAGATCGGATATGCCGTCGGAAACCAACAAAGCTTATCGGGGGCTGTCGATAAAGTTTCTGAAAAGCGGATGAATAAAGGATTTGTGACGACACCCTTGGAAGCTTTGAGCGGACAATCGGCGGGTGTCAGTATCTCTTCAGGTGAAAACCGGGCAGCCATGCTGTCGTCGGTGCGTGTCAGAGGTACAACTTCTCTGACGGGAGGAAATGATCCCTTGGTAATTATTGACGGAGTATCGGCAGATTTGAGTGCATTGAATACGATTTATCCGGCAGATATTGAGAGTTTCACGATTTTGAAAGATGCGTCCGAGACTGCCCAATACGGATCGCGGGGGGCTTCTGGCGTAATTGAGGTAGCAACCAAGAAAGGAAAAAGTGAATCTTTTCGGGTAAGTTATACCGGGAATTACGGTGTTCAGTCGGTTTATAAGAATTTGGAAATGCTTTCGGCCGATGAATTCCGGGTCGTAGCGCGACAACTGAATATGGATATTCTGGATTTAGGCAACCAGACGAATTTCCCCGAAGAGATTACTCGTTTGGGAGTCATGCAAAATCACCATATCGCTTTTGGCGGCGGAACGAATACCACCAATTACCGAGCTTCTATCGGTATGATGGACCGGAAAGAAGTGGTGCAGAACAACGCGTATCAGAATTTTACGGCGAAGGTGAATCTGTCGCAGAAAGCCTTTCAGGATCGTTTCCAGTTGGATATGGGTTTGTTCGGTTCTTTGCAGAAGAATAATTACCTGACGGATGAACAAAAGACCTTCTATTCGGCGGCTACATTCAATCCGACTTTCCCAAATCATCGGAACGTGGAAACAGGTTCGTGGGATCAGATTACGAATGCCAGTCAGATCACCAATCCGTTGGCTTGGCTGGAGGTGCAGGATGATGAATCGAATGCCCATTTTAATACGCACATGAAACTTTCTCTGTTGCTGAACCGGCATCTGACGTTTTCTGTTTTTGGCTCGTATTCTTATAATGTCATAGAAAATTCGCAATATCTGCCTACTTCGGTCTGGGCACACGGACAAGCTTACAAAGGGGAAAACAAGACAGAAGACTTGCTTGGCAACATGATGTTGAGCTATGCTAATACTTGGGGAAAGCATAAATTGGATGTCCTGGGATTGGCGGAAGTACAGAAAAAGATTCTGACCGGATTTTATACTACTGTGACCAACTTTACTACCGACCAGTATGGATATAATAACTTGCAGGCTGGTGCTGTCCGCTTGTGGGAAGGAACAGGTTCGTTTTATGAATCGCCTCGGTTGGCCTCTTTCCTGGCCCGTATTAACTATGTGTATGACGGAAAGTATGTCTTGACGGCCAATGCCCGCGCGGATGCTTCGTCGAAAGTAGGAGAGAATAACCGTTGGGGATTTTTCCCTTCTACATCACTGGCGTGGATCTTGTCGGAAGAAGGCTTTCTGAAAGATGTCTCGTTTCTGAATAATCTGAAACTGCGTGCGGGTTATGGTGTATCGGGAAATTTAGGAGCCATTGATTCGTATAACTCTTTACAGTTAATGAAACCGAATGGAGTTGTTTCGGTAAACGGAGCACCTACGGTTACGATGGGTGTGATCAGAAATGCCAATCCGGATTTGAAATGGGAAGTGAAGCGGACGGTCAATGTCGGACTGGATGCCGGTTTTTTCCAGAATCGTCTGATCTTGGCTGCCGATTATTATCGGGCTAAAACGAGTGATATGTTATATCTGTATGATGTGGGTGTACCACCGTTTGCCTATAATAAGTTATTGGCCAATTTAGGTTCGATGGAAAATAGTGGAGTCGAACTGGGCTTGGGCATCACTCCGCTTCAAAAGAAAGATATAGAACTGAATATTAATGTGAATGTTGCTTTCCAGAAGAATAAACTGTTATCGTTGAGCGGTATGTATAACGGACAATATATGTCGGCACCGCAATATACGCCGATAGCCAGCCTGAACGGAGCCGGTTTTCACGGTGGAAACAATCATATTGTATATCAGATAGTAGGAGAGTCGTTGGGTGTTTTCTATTTGCCGCATTGCACCGGATTGGTGGAACAGGCCGACGGCAGTTACCGGTACGAAGTGGCGGACTTGAATGGGAATGGGGTAAATCTGGAGGATGGAGAAGACCGTTATGTAGCAGGCCAAGCTACACCTAAGGCGACGTTGGGCTCGAACTTCAGTTTCCGATACCGCAACTTCGATATCTCCCTGCAGATGAATGGCGCTTTCGGACACAAGATTTATAATGGAACGGCACTGAGTTATATGAATATGGGAAGTTTCCCGGACTATAACGTCATGAAAGGTGCTCCTGAACAGCAGATCAAAGACCAGACCGCTACCGATTATTGGTTGGAAAACGGAGACTATGTCAATTTTGATTATCTGACAGTCGGCTGGAACGTACCTTTGGGGAAACTGAAGAAATATATTCGGTATTTGCGCCTGTCTGCGTCTGTAAATAATTTGGCAACCATAACCGCTTATTCCGGTTTGACGCCAATGATTAATAGTTCGATTGTGAACAGTACACTGGGAGTTGACGATAAACGGAATTATCCGGTGGCCCGTTCGTATTCAATCGGTTTGAATTTCCAATTTTAATGTTTGTCGGGTATGAAGAAGTTCAGTTTGTTTCTATATATAAGTAGTCTTTTCCTGTTAATGGGATGCAGTAAATTCCTGGAAGAACATCCACGTGATCAGATTTCTGAAGAAGAAGCCTTTGATACGCCAGCCAATATTTATCTGAATACAGTAGCTACCTTATATAATTATATAGGAGGAAATAGTGATAGTCAGGGTCTGCAAGGAACGTACCGCGGCGTGTACGACTTGAATACGTTTACGACGGACGAGGCCATGCTTCCGACACGGGGCGGCGACTGGTACGACGGTGGTTTCTGGCAAGGATTGTTCTTGCATCGTTGGGGAACGAATAATTACGCGATCCAGGCGACCTGGGAATATCTGTATAAGGTGATCGTATTAAGTAATAAATCCCTGGAAATCTTACAGACCTTGCAGAAACAACATCCGGAGTACGAGTTGTCACCTTATTTGGCGGAAGTCCGGGCAATCCGTGCCTTATACTATTATTATTTGGTCGATCTTTTCGGGCGTGTGCCGTTGGTGTTGTCGTCGGCTACACCGATGCAAGATGTAAAGCAAAGCGAACGGAGTGAGGTTTTCCGGTTTATCGTGGATGAACTTCAGGCAGCATTACCCGATTTGAGTTTGGAACGAAGTAATTATCCGGGTGATTATTACGGACGGGTAACGCGCCCGGTGGCATTTTTCCTGTTAGCTAAACTGGCATTAAACTGCGAAGTCTATTTGCATGACCGGTGGACGACTACCGCCCGCCCGGATGGAAAGTCGATTTATTTTCAGGTAGGCGATCGTTCCCTGAATGCCTGGCAAACAACGATGGCATATTGTGATTCACTGGCAGTCTGCGGCTACCGGCTTTCTCCTGCTTATACCGATAACTTCAAAGTCTATAACGAAGGTTCGGAAGAGAACATTTTTACCATTCCAATGGATAAGAATTTATATACGAATCAAATGCAGAATCTTTTCCGTTCCCGTCATTATAATCATGCCAAGGCGTATGGACTGGGAGGCGAGAATGGATCGAGTGCTACTATCGAAGCCCTTCAGACATTTGGTTACGGAACGGATTCTGTCGATACCCGCTTTGATGCCTGCTATTTTGCGGGAGTTGTATTAGACTTGAACGGTGATACGGTCCGGTTGGATAATGGAACGGTCTTGGAGTATCTCCCTTGGGATATTCAGCTGGATCTTTCAGGACTGGCAGCCGAGAAGACGGCTGGAGCGCGGATGAAGAAATACGAAGTAGATAGTCAGGGAACGAAGGACGGAAAATTATCTGACAATGATATTGTCCTTTTCCGGTATGCGGATGCCCTGCTGATGAAGAGTGAGGCCAAAGTAAGAAACGGTGAGAATGGTGACAGCGAACTTAACGAAGTACGCCGGCGTGCAGGCATGCCGGAACGGAAAGCCACGCTTGAGAATATCCTGGCAGAACGTCAGTTGGAATTGGCTTGGGAAGGCTGGCGCCGACAAGACTTGGTTCGCTTTAGTCGGTTTACGAGGACATATAGCAGTCGCCCGCAGTTACCGCAAGAAGAAAATGGTTATACCACTGTTTTCCCGATTCCCGACAATGTACTTACACTGAATAAACAGCTGACACAAAACCCGGGATATTAAAGGAAGACCCGTAAAAAGAGAAAAGCCCTTCGAATCTCTCCGAGGGGCTTTTCTATGTGAGTTAATTCCACGAAAAAGATTCGTGAAGTTTAGAACAAATCTAATTCTGCAATAGCTACTACCTGACCTCCGGCAGCGATGCGGGTGGCTTCTATTTTAACGAAGCGGGCTGAAACCGGTTGCTGGAAGTAATGCTGGCGTTTGGTCGGGTCGTTGATCAGATTACCGAATTCGAAATCTTCAACCTTTTTCCAACTCTTGCCATCTGCACTGACGTAGAATACTCCTTTTTCCATCATACCTTCTGCATTGACTGTCTGTGGTGTGTAGGCAAATCCCTTGAGCTCGCGTGGAGTTCCTAAGTCGATAGCGATAGACTGCCTGTTGCCTGGCTTGGAAAGCCAATAGGTAAGAGGCTGTTCATCGAAGGCTAATGTGGCAGCATGCTCTTCTGCTTCGCTGCTAGCCGAGATTAGTTTCCAGTCTTGTTTGATCCATCCGAAATGATCTGACAGCATGGCTCCTTCCATCCCATTTAATACAGCAAAGGCCTTTACTTCTCCATTTTCCATCTGGAACGGTTTTGTGTATTTTGTGGATGAAGTAGTCGGAGTACTGCCGTCTGTTGTATAATAGACGGTATATCCTTGACTCAAATTCTTAGAGGCATTTTCTCCGTATTGATTCCATTGGAAGTCTTGCAGTTTGGGTTCAATACGAACATTTCCGGCGAGATCCCGGATAAAGTCCAACTGAGGCGGACGGGCCTGATAGTGATGAGCCGTGATGGTATGAATAGCCGGATTCGCCCGGTTTTCCAGGAAACGGATACGGATCTTGTCCGTAGTCACATCCGGGAAACGGAGGATGCGTTTGTATCCGATATTGGTCGCTTGGGCAATTTCTTTCCACTGGCCGTCAATCCAGGCATCTACCGCATGTTTCTCAACTCGTTCACTATGCGAAGCGATGGCTTCCTGCAAGAGCAAACGATTGAATGTAATAGGTTGAGGTGTCGAGATTGTGATCTCTTTCTTCTTTCCATCCAATTCGACATAGGTATTCTCGTCATCGTCCAAAACTTCTTTCGGGCCTTTGGCTCCTTCCAATAAGTTCGTACCGTAAGTCTCCCGGATCCGTTTACCAGCTTCCGTCAGCGAAGCCACGTCGGCTGGTGAGAAACGTCCGTCGCGATTGGGAGGAATATTCAACAGAAAGGTGGAATTACCGCCGACAGCACGCTCGTAAATATCAAACACATCGTCAGCACTTCTAACTTTCTGATGCGTATCGTCGCGGTAGAACCAGCCTTCGCGGATGGAGGTATTCGTTTCAGCCTGTTGGTAATGCAAGTATTTCGCTTTATACAATACCTCGCGACTGCCCAGGTCTTTATCCATCATATCTACGAAAACCGTAGCTGTATCCGGATTGTGCGGATAAGTAATGACGTTCCATTCGGTGTCTCGGGTTTGTCCTGCTTCGTTACCACACCAACGGACATCTTCACGGCCAAAGATAACGGCTTGTGGAGCCAGCTTGTGAATCAATTCCTTCCAGGCGGTATAGTTATACCGTTGTCCGCCTTTCCGCTTCGGATGAGCTCCGTCGAACCATACTTCATAAATAGGACCGTATTCAGTCAGCAATTCAAACAGCTGGTTGAGGAAATACTCATTGTAATCATCCACCTCAAACTCAAATTTAGTCTGGTTGGCAAACGGGCGGCCAGGAACTTCACGCGGAATAGTTCTTTTGGTATATTTGCTCAGGTTTCCGTATAGGCCGTCCGGACTTTCTATCTGAAACAAATCAGCTGGAGAAAGATAAATACCCAGTTTTAATCCATATTTCTGGCAGGAAGCCGATAAGTCTCTTAGGACATCTCCCTTTCCATCCTGAAATGGACTCGACATAATTCCATGAGTCGTGTAACGGCTTTGCCATAATACAAAACCATCGTGATGCTTTACTGTCAGAATAACCATTTTCATACCGGCCGCTTTCATGGTTTCACACCACTGGTCGGTATCCAGATTCTTCAAATCGAAGACTTTCGGATCTTCCATGCCAGTTCCCCATTCGCGGCGGGTAAATGTATTGGGACCGAAATGGATAAATGCTATGTATTCATTATGAAGAGCTGCCAACTGGTTTTCCGTTGGAACCACGTGAGCCGCCTTTTCGATAATCATTTCTTTGCTGTCGGTAGGCTCGATTGGAATCGTGTTTTGAAACGCCATCTGGTCTTGCTGCTTTGAGCCGCAAGCGGTCAGTAATAAAGTGACACTTAATAAACTCCAAATATTCTTCATCCCATTTTTGTTGTTTAAGTTTGCAATCCGTTTTTATTTGTTAGAACAAAGAAACGGAATATCAGTCATTTCTCCTAATACGAAACAGGCAAAATATACAAGAAAATCGACCTCTTGATTTTTTTTCTGAAAAAAGTGGATTTTTTGTTCAGGGGTTTTTCAGGTTAAATTGTCATATTAATGAAACGGATAAAAAAGATGGATTACGAATTATTACAGCGATATATTGAAGGACGAGTAACAGCAGAAGAAGCAGAGCAAGTTGTCGATTGGCTGGATGCGGATGAAGCGCATGTAAAGGAGTTCATGGCTTTACATAAGGCATTCGACATCTCCGTGATGAACCAATCGGCAGCCCAGACGCTTCAGAAGCGGGCAAAGCAAATGAAGCTCCGTTCGGTTGGCATAGAATTGGCGAAAGTTGCAGCTGTGATTTGTATAGTATTTGGCGTTCAATATATTCTAAATTTAAAAAAAAAACTTGTAGAGGCGGTTACAGATAATTTATGTTTGAATCAAACTTTATATGTACCTGCCGGACAACGGGCTGAACTGATTTTACCGGATAGCACAAAAGTGTGGCTGAATGCCCATTCCAAATTGGTTTATCCATTATCTTTTCATAAAGATACTCGTTCGGTGGAACTTTCAGGAGAAGCTTATTTTGAAGTTCGCCGTAATGAAAAAGTTCCATTTGTCGTAAAGACCTCGAAAGTGGATATAAAAGTATTGGGAACAGAATTTAATGTTTCAGCATATGAGGAAGATGCCGATTTTGAAGTGGCATTATTGAAAGGAAAAGTTCTACTAGAATCATCAAGGTTGCAGGAACCTCATTCAATGAAACCGGGAGAGATGTTTTTTTTTAAGGATGGGCAATATTATTCGGGGCTTATTCAGAATCCGGATTATTTCAAATGGAAAGAAGGTCTGATCTGTTTCCGGAATGAACCGATCTCAGATATCATAGATAAATTGTCTTTGTATTTTGATGTGAAGATACAGCATCAGAGCCAAGCCTTTTTGAAGGAACGTTATACGGGAAAGTTCAGGAGCAAAGACGGTGTGGAACAGGTGTTGAAAGTTTTGCAGATGGAACATCATTTCCATTATGTAAAGGATAATAAACAGAATCTAATAACAATAAAATAAAGTGCCTATGGATAAGAATAACAATTGATATAATTTGAGTTTTAATTTAAATAACTCTTCCGGAAGATTAGGATTCCGATATAAATAATTAAATCAAATACCAATTATAAAAACAAAATTTATGAATAAAAAGTTGATCAAGGTTTCGAATGCCTTGTTGTTAACCGAATTTAAGCATATTTTTAAAATGATGAAGTTAACCTCAATAGTGGGAGTGCTATGTGTTTCTTCGACATTTGCGGTGAATGCAAACTCACAAAGCCTACGGGTTAATATCTATGCGAATCAGAAACAGGCAAAAGAAGTCATCAAGCAAATTGAAGAGCAGACGGATTATCTGTTTGTTTATAATCATGACAAAGTAAATCTGAACAATACTGTGACAATCCAAGCAAACAATGAAACGGTTGCCGAAGTGTTAAATCAAATGTTTGCTGGGACAGACATTGTTTATGCCATGCAGGGGAATAACATCCTGTTGATGCATAGAAATGATAAAGACTTACAGCAAGATAGGATATTAAGGGGAACAATTATTGACACAGATGGAACTCCGATAATAGGGGCAAATGTAGTTATAAAAGGTTCATCCAATGGGACAATCTCTGATTTTGATGGTCATTTTTCATTGGAAGCAAAAGAAGGAGATGTTTTAGTTGTTTCGTATATAGGTTATACCGACTATGAGGTAAGAGTAGGAAATCAAAATAATTTGTCCATTACGCTGAAAGAAGATTCTAAGGCATTGGATGAAGTTGTAGTAGTTGGATATGGAACGCAGACGAAGGTAAATTTGACGGGAGCTGTAAGTACCATAAGTAAGGATGATTTGGTTAATAGACCGGTAACAAATGTATCATCAGCGCTCCAAGGATTAACACCAGGTGTAACGATTACATCAGGAACCGGCCAGCCGGGAAATGATGCTTCAACAATACGTGTCAGAGGTGTAGGAACATTGAATAATGCAAATCCATATATATTGGTGGATGGAATAGAAACAGGTACATTTGATTCAATAGATCCGAATGATATAGAATCGATTTCAGTCTTGAAAGATGCAGCTTCCGCCGCGATATATGGGTCAAAAGCGGCTAATGGAGTTATTTTGGTAACAACAAAACGTGGAAAAAAGGGAAAGGCAACTGTATCGTATAATGGGAATGTAAGTTTTTCAAATGTAACGACATTAATTGACCGGTTAAGCTCATATGATTATGCTCGCTTGTATAATCAGTTATTGACACAAAGTGGAGGTTCTCCCCGTTTTACGGATGAGGATCTTCAGTTATTTAAAGACGGCTCCGATCCTTATGGACATCCTAATACTGTATGGACAGATTATATTTATCAAACAGGTTTTATGCATAAACATAATTTGAATGTAAGCGGAGGTTCAGAGGATGTGAAATATATGGCGTCAGGTGGTTTCTTAGGTCAGGAAGGAACTTTGAAGAATTCAGATCGCCAGCAGTTTAATTTGCGTACGAACTTGGATATCAAATTGTCTGATAAGTTTACGATGCGGACCAATATGGCTTTTATTCATAATAATTATTCAGAACCGAATGCATCGTATGGAGGAGGTTCAAGTCAGTTCATTTGGCAGGCAAACCGAATAGCACCGTGGGTTCCATATAAGAAGGAAGATGGCTCTTATGGTTCAATATCGGATGGAAATCCGGCCGCATGGATTGATATAAATAGCCGGAAATATCATTTGCAGCAGAATTTTTCTGGAATTATGGCCTTCGATTATCAGCCGATAGAAGGTCTGACCTTTACTCTTCAAGGAGCGTATGTAACAAATATACAGGAAGACAAGGACTATCGGAAAGAATGCTGGTATGATGATACGAATTATCATGGACCGGATCAGTTGACAGAAACGATCTCTCGATGGAGTCGCTATACGTTGGATGCGTTGGCAAATTATAATAAGACATTTAACGAAGACCATAATTTAAAAGTTTTAGCCGGATATAAAATCGAGAAATACGATTATAGAACATTAAATGCATTTAGAAAGGATTTTCCTAACAGTGATATAACTGATATGAATGGAGGCGATTCTTCTACGCAGACCAACGGTGGTTATTCTCGGGAATTGGCTTTACTGTCATATTTTGGACGTGTTAATTATGATTATAAAGGAAAGTATCTGTTGGAAGCTAATTTTAGAGCAGATGCATCTTCTCGATTTGCCAAGGATTACCGGTGGGGATATTTCCCTTCATTCTCGGCTGGATGGCGAATTTCAGAGGAAGGATTCATGGAAAATACGCGGAGTTGGCTTCAATCTTTAAAATTTAGAGCTTCATGGGGATTGTTAGGAAATCAGGATGCTGTATCCGATGAATATTATCCATCGTTACCGACATTATATATAGGGAAAAATTTCCCATTTGGAGGTACGGTTCATCAGGGAATTACAGTTGTAAGTCATAAAGTACCTACAATTACGTGGGAGAAATCGACTAACTGGGGTATAGGTTTTGACGCGAATTTCTTGGATGAGTTTGTATTGAGTGCAGAATATTATAATAGAAAGACAACAGATATTATAATGGATATTCCTGTATCTGATACTTTTGGTATATCGGGAACATATCAGGATAATAAGGGTTCATTAAGAAATAGCGGTGTGGAATTAAATTTCAGCTGGAATCATTCTTTCAACAAAGATTGGAGAATGGGCGTTAATGCAAATTTCTCCTATAACAGGAATAAATTGTTGGATTTGGCAGGTGTAGATGAAATCATAAGTGATTATACGAATAATCGGGTAGGAGAGGCTTATGAATCATTCTATGTGTATGAGGTAGACGGCCTGTTTCAAAGCGATGAGGAAGCCGCAGCCTATGAAGCACAATATGGGAACCCCTGGTCATTACCGTTTAAGGGAGGAGATTTTCGTATTAAGGATGTTAATGGAGATGGCAAGCTGACGGAGGATGACCGTGTTATAAAAGGAACGCAGCAGCCAAAAGGCACATATGGTTTGACAATAAGTGCAGGTTGGAAAAATTTCGACTTGTCTATATTCATGCAAGGAGTAACAGGTACCAGCCGTTATTATTCTCGTGATGTCGTAGGATCTTTTATTGGAGATACATCTCATCCAAGTACGAACTGGCTGGATGCATGGACTCCTGAAAATACGGATACAGAATGGCCTCGCATGTTCTTGGAAGAGAATTCAATCAGTGCCCCCAATAGAGTTTATTCATCATTTTGGTGTATGAATTCAGACTATGTCCGTCTGAAGAATGTCAATTTCAGTTATACTTTACCTAAATCATGGACAAATAAGTTGGGGATAGCAAATGCAAAGATTTACTACACAGGAGAAAATCTATTTACATTTGATAGCTTGCCATTCAATGCAGATCCGGAAGCACCATCCGGAAATTTGGATATATATCCGTCTAGTAGAAGTCATTCATTTGGTCTTAACATAACATTTTAAATGATAGTAGTGATATGAAATTATATAAATTATTAGTAGTAGCTTTTTGTTGGGCAGGTTTGACATCATGTGATGATTTCTTTGATGTAACACCTAAAGATCAGTTGACAAATGAGACATTCTGGAAGACATCCAGTGATGTGGATGCCGCTGTTACAGCTGCGTATAATTGGTGGGTAAATAATTATATCGGATCGAAATTTATCTTTTATGAAGATTGTTATTCGGATATAGGCTTCAATTATACAAATACTTCCTATATAAGAGATATGGGTCGTGGAGGAATTTCTTCAGCGGGAGCCCCCAATTATTGGCGTCAGTATGAAACGATTCGTCGATGTAATTTTGTGATAGAGAATATAGATCGTGTTCCAGCTACGGAAATGACAGAAACTGAAAAGAACAATTATCTGGCCCAGGTTCGAGCCATACGTGGATATAGCCATGCCTATCTTGCAACTTGGTACGGAGATGCTGTAATTATGGATTTTGTACCGGAGACGGCGGAAGACGCGAAACTTCCTAGAAATCCAGAGGCTGATGTAAAAGCATTTGCCTTGGAAGATTTGAACTGGAGTGCCGAGCATATCGATGAAAAGCCTGCAGAAAAAGGCCGGATAGCCAAAGGTGCTGTTTTGTCAATGATCGCTCGCTTTAATCTTCTATGGGGAAATTATGAAGCTGCGTTAGAAGCAGCCAATAAGGTAATTGCATTGGGACAATATGAATTGGATCCGGATTTCCTGAATATGTTTTCTATGGCGGGACAGAATTCTAAAGAAATTATTTGTACCTATGAACATGTTCAGACGACTTATGCCTATACGGATGTAATTCGTTTTTATAATAATGCAGATGGAGGTTGGGCTTCATATTCTCCCACGAAGAATCTGGTAGATATGTTTGAAATGTCAAATGGCAAATTGATTGATGAAGCGGGTTCTGGTTATGATCCTACTCATCCTTTTGCCAATCGTGATCCTCGTTTGAAGAATACGGTAATTTATTCAGGTTTGGATTGGACAGGCCGTAATAATATACCGAGGGTAATGAACACGCTAGACAAAACATTGCCTGATGGTTCAACAAATAAAGATTATTATTTAGCCGCAGATAATGCTTCCCATACGGGTATGTTGTGGGCAAAGTATTTGTATCCGAATCAATCACAATATTCTACGGCAATGAATGACGATGCTCTTTGTCCAATAATTTTTAGGTATGCAGAAATTTTATTGACGAAGGCAGAATGCTTAGTTGAGCTTAATCAGGATTTGCAAGGAGCCATGGACCTTATAGACCAGTTACGAATACGAGGTGGACATATAGCAGTAGATCGTAGTAAATACGTAACACAGGCTCAGGTCCGTGAATTGGTACGTCGAGAACGAACTATAGAGTTAGCAGGAGAAGGTTTCCGGTATGAAGATATTGTACGCTGGGATGAATATGACAAGAATGGATCTAAGACAGGACGTAAGGTGGCGGAGACAGTTATGCCGGGAGATTTGCTCAGATTCTGCGGAACAGTTGATTACGATGAACCGGATCCGGATCGTCGGGCTGTTATAGATCCCAATGCTTCCCGTGAAGACCAGCTGATAGAAGTCCGGTATTTTGACAAGAAACAGTTCCATTTGCCTCTTTTGCAGGCTGAATTGGATGCCAATCCTCAGTTGGTTCAGAATGAGGGTTATTAATAAATTATTTTAGGTTTTGTTGAATCCTATTTCTTGTATAAATTTGACAAGAAATAGGATTCTTATAAATACTGATAGCATGAAAACAAGATTAAACTGGATTGGAATATTAATGCTGCT
>ENA-OPAC01000367-OPAC01000367.1-human-gut-metagenome-genome-assembly--contig:-NODE-367-length-26004-cov-80.725731_pt1 | contig 26004 bp, 17 predicted proteins | sample MGYA00241052_ERZ501420 | MGnify/ENA primary metagenome ERZ501420 (study PRJEB25962, sample SAMEA2042513) | human gut metagenome | biome: human gut; feature: human-associated habitat; material: faeces... | reverse complement strand
CAAATGACTATGAGAAAGTGGCTTCTGACTCTATTGTTAAAGTACCATTGCAAACTGTACATGAACCAGAGAACATTTGGAATTCCAATGCTGACAACAAACAAGACAGCCTATCAACGAGAAACTTTCTAACAAATACAGAGAAAGAGAAAATAAAGGAATTGGCTTCACAAGTACCAGATAGCATAAGAAATCGTTTTGCAGTTTTAGTGGATAAATGGAACATAGCAATAGATCATAATCCTAAGACGCGATATAGTGCAAGCACATATTCATATACAAAATTGCCTGAGTTCATTCCTCTCAAATCAATGGGAAAACAAATAGTTCCATTAATTATGGAACGAATGATAAACCCTTCCGATTTTTATTTTCTTGTTCTTTATGAAGCTGTTCTGGAAGGAAATGAAACGAATGACGATTCTAAGTTTAGCGAAAGCGAACAAATCAGAGCTATAAGGTGTGTAAAAAAATGGCTGGAAAAACAATAATAGGCAAGTTCTTCTATTATAATTGAATCTACATCATTTCTCCTGTGCCGCATAATATAGTAGTAAGTTTGCTCCGCAAGGGGTATTCCATTCGGGATGTGGCGAAGTTAAGTGGAAAGGACGTGAGTACCGTACAACGAGTGAAGCGATTAATAAAAGTACAATCACAGCAATAATACCATTGATTTTACGTTCCTTTCAAAGAAAGGGGTTGTGCAATAGTGGCTTAAAGGCTAAAAGCACTACCTTTGCAAATAATATCAAAATAGAGTATAATGGAAGGAAACAATATAACAGTAGATAAAGCTGTCCAAACCATAAAAGGGGCTATTTTGCGAGCTCAAGCACAGGCGAGCCAGTCAAGTAATGCCATACAATTGTCTTTATATTATGGTATAGGACGTTATGTGTCTATCAATTTACAGCAAGCACATTGGGGCGCAAAGGCTCTTGATACTATTAGTGACAGGCTGCAACGTGAATTACCAGGATTAAGAGGTTTTTCTTCTGGTAACTTGAAGAAAATGCGTATCTTCTATGAGGAATGGCAATGCCTTTCAATTGGTTCGCCATTGGCGAACCAATTACAACAGCTTAAAAATAAAATAGAAGAAGGTGTTGAAATAGGAGAAAAGACACTCCTTTGTATTAACAGACCTATAGAGTTAGCAGACTTGCGTATAGAAGATTTCGTGGGCATTAGTTTTACTCATCATATGGAAATTTTGCATAAAACTACCACTTTAGATGAGCGTATCTACTATATACATCAAGTGAACTTGCATCATTGGAACAAGTACGTATTACGGAAATACTTATCAGATGATCTATATCACCATCAAAGCAATATGCCTAACAATTTTCCGAAAGCGATACCAGACATCAGGCAATCAATGAAAACAATATCAATGTTTAAGGATGAATATTTGCTTGATGTTACAAGGCTTTAGATGGCGATGTCACACTTTTTATACTTTTATATACAGCAATAGCTGCTATTCAAATGTTAAAATCGGACAGTTTTGGCAGAAAATCCAAGCAAACTTTGCTTGTTTTGATGAAATTTTGTTATTTTTGCAGTGGCTACAAGTAAAATGATGTAATAGTTTTGGATTCGGCTATATCACCTTTTGCAACGGCTATGCAGTTTATACACATTGTACAAACTTCCCAACTGCATCAAAGAATAAATAATACAACCTTTGTGAAGTCGGTTGTAACTAAATCTCCTTAACTATGAAAAAGGTAAGATTATTTTCCTTGACAGCAATTACGACCTTTTTTGAATTCATTAAAATTAACAGAATGAGATTCCTTGTTTTATTTATTACGATATTATTATGTTCGACCACGATTAAGGCTCAAAGGCTATATAGTGAGAGTGGCGATTTTTATGAGAAATCAAAGAGGAACGTTGTTGATCATGCCAAGTTGGGAGTATTTTATGAATTAAAGTTCCGCAAAGATTCTACCAAGTTGAATGATTATACTGAAGCGCAAACAGTATTGATGATTTCAGATAAGCACTTACTTTTTAGTGATTATAATCGATTGGCATTAGATTCAATAAATGACTATTTAGCCAGTAGCAAACAAAATAAAAAGGACCAAAAGGCTCGTGAAGAATGGATGCAAGCTATTAAAAAATGGAATTTTTTCTTTGTTACGCTAACTGATTTAGAAGAACAAAAAACCACGGTACAGACTTACGATGTATTGCGAAGCTACGAGTACACTTACCCAACGCCTCAAATGGACTGGCAATTGGTAGCCGGGGATTCTATAATAAATCAAAGAGCTTGCAAAAAGGCCATTTGTTCTTTTGCCGGTCGAAATTATATTGCATGGTACACTGAAACGATAGCACTTCCTTACGGACCTTATCTTTTTACAGGATTGCCTGGGCTGATCATGGAAATCCATGATGAAGGTCGCAATTGGATTTTTACAAATAACGGGGTCGGAAAGATGCCTCAATACAGAGACATGTATCTTTATAAAAAAAGGTATATCAAAGATTTGATTGTAACCACACGCGAGAATGCCCTGACCGGTTATCGCAATGATATTGAAGATTTTGATAATCTAAGTATTGAGATTTATAATGTAAAAATTGAGAAAAATGGGAAAATGGTAACTCCGGAAGCAAATAATCCGAAACGTCCCAGTAATATGCTTGAATTACAATGGTAAAGATTTTTAAAATATTATTTATGCTATTTCTGTTTCCTTTGTCTGTATGGGCGCAGGAAACAGAAGGCGTTTTTAAGGGTATTGTTACGAATACAGAAGGCATTGGCATTGCTAATGTATTATGTAAGGCATTAAGTGCCACGGATTCTTTACTGGCTTATGGTATCACCCAAAGCAACGGACATTTTCATTTACAATACAAGAAGAATGTAAATAAACTGACATTCTCGAAAATGGGCTATGTCACACAAATTATTTCAGTTCAAAAGGATAAATATCAATATACCGTTCAGTTAGAAAAAAAACCTTATGAGCTTGATGAAGTTGTAGTGAAAGAGGCCCCTATAACTCGTAAAAAAGATACGCTTAACTATTATGTAGAGTCTTTTCGTCAGAAAGAGGACTACAGCATTGAGGATGTGCTCAAACGCATGCCGGGTATTGAAGTGACGACTTCAGGACAAATTCTGTATCAGGGTAGCAGCATCAATAAACTGAACATTGAGGGATTAGACCTTATGGGTGATCAATACAACCAAGCCACTCAGAATATGCCAGCTGAGGCCGTATCTACGATTCAGGTTATGGAAAATAATCAGCCCATCCGTGCCTTGGAAGGAAAAATTCATAGTAATCATGCGACACTCAATATAAGGTTAAAAAAGAACTATAAAATGCGCCCTTTTGGTGACGCAGAAGTGGGAGCCGGAGGAACGCCTGCTATATGGGACGGTAGTCTGACAGGGATTCAAGTGGCAAAAAAGAATCAAGTATTATTTACCGGAGCCTTAAACAACAGAGGGGCCTCATTGCGCAGCTTGCAAAATGGCATGTCGAACTTTACGGGCATTTATGCACAAGAGCAATTGCCTGCTCCTTTCCTCTATTCTACTACAACCCGCCGTCCACCCATTTCACCTATTTATTACTTGAACAACCGTTCCTATTTTGCCGGACTGAATTATATGCACGCTTTCACTCCTTATTCCACGTTACGTTTCAATCTGCTTTACAACCACGAAGGAGAAAACCGTGAGGATAGCACCCGAAGCGAGTATTATGCGGGCGACACAATCAGTATTTACGAAAACAATCGGCAAAAGAGCTGTGAAGATGTAGTAAAAGGACAGGTGCGTTACGAATTGAATGGCAAGAAGGTGTACGTGGAGAACGTCCTTTCGGGGCAATGGCAGGATGTCAGCTCCTATAATCAAAATGTATCCAATTTAGGCTCTTTGGAAGAGGACATACATCGCAAACCTTATTTTATTCAGAATGTCGCCAATGTCAACCTGACCACTCCAAGTCGTGTCTATAGTTTGGCTTCCATTGTGCGTACCTATCAGACGCGCGAGCGACTTTCTGATTATTGGACAGCAGATAACGAATACAAACGGCAGAGCTATTATCTGAATCATTGGTTTATGCGCCACCGGCTTTCCACGGCTTTCGATATAGCGGGCAATCCCTTGACGTTGGGTTACATTATAGAATACAAGCACAACCGACTACACGACCCCCAACAGACGGCTACTTCGTCCTATTGGCTGCACACACTCGAACCATCGTATCAAATTCAGTGGAGCGGTGGAAACGTCGAACTACTTCTTCCTGTGGAATATACCATTTCCCGTTGTGGCTGGCGGAAAGAAAAAGAACAAAAAGTTCTTTTCTCTCCTTCGCTCGATTTCACTCAACAAATAAGTTATCTATTGCGAATGGAAACATCGGTAGCCTATAACCAAAATGCTTCAAACGCCGATCCTTGGTTCAATGGAACGATGATGAACAACTACCGTACATTTACGACAGGTATCGACAGCCTTTCGGTGCAGCGTGTCGCGTTGGCGAATCTCCGTCTGTCGTATCTGAACACCATCACGCTCTTTTCGTGGAATGTTTATGTCGGCTGGACGCGCAGTACTTCCGACCATTATCTTAAAAGTCTTTATATGCCCGATTATACGCTCTTTGTTCCAGTGTGGAACGACCGCACGAAAACTACCTGGAGCATGGCACTGTCATGTCGTAAGAACTTTCGCGATGCCCACATCAATTTGAGCGGACAGACCAATTATTCATATAATAAGGAGTTTGTGTCTCAAAACGAGGTGGAAGATTATCTGCGCTATCATGCCTTGCATGCTTCAGTCACGGCGCAATGGAGCGGACTAACATGGTTCCAACCCAAACTCACCATGGCCGGAAATATCAGTTGGAAAAAGCCTGATGTCTTCTCCGCAACTGACAATCTGCTGAAAAATGCCTATTATTCCTTAACAATGGATTTCTATCCTATCAGTAAACTCCGGATGTATGCCGACTTTTCGCAATCGGTCTTCGAAATAGTCCGTAACCATTACTCTATTAACAGTTTTTTGAATGCCGGTATGCGCTACGATTTCAATTCTCGCTGGTCTGCAAGCGCAAATATCAACAATCTGTTTAACCGCAAAGACTACGAAGTTTCGCTTTATCAAAGAGCCAATTTTCAATACTACCGCGTACCGCTGCGTGGTCGTGAGTTTATGATTTCGCTACGGCTTAAATATTAAGATAAAGGCCTATTTAACCCCAATCCTTTAATTTTTGTTGCAAAATATCTATGATTATGAGGATGGCATAGCCAAAATGAGATGGGAGGTTAATCCTGATGGTATGTATTATCGTGATGAGGATGGCTTTGGCATGACTGACGATGATGAACAGAACCTGTTCCACAATCGCTTTATGGAAGGGGCTTTCTGAGAAATATAATATTATCTAAAAAAAACAGCAAACTTCGCTCTTTTTCTTCTCTTTTTAGTATCTTTGCAGCGATTTATGCCCTGAGGCATCGTAAAGAAAGTAAAATCATACATTTAAGTTTTAAAACAATAATGAAACAGTACAAATTGGTGGACAATATCTTCGGATGGGTCGCTTTCCTTATTGCGGCCTTCGTGTATTGCTCCACAATTGAGCCGACAGCCAGTTTCTGGGACTGTCCTGAGTTTATCACAACTGCCTACAAGCAGGAAATCGGTCACCCTCCTGGGGCACCTTTCTTCATGCTCTTAGGTAATTTCTTTACTCATTTTGCCAGCGATACCACACAAGTCGCCAAGATGGTGAACACGATGAGCGCTCTGCTGAGTGCCGTCTGCATCATGTTCCTCTTCTGGACCATCACCCACTTGGCACGCAAGCTCATCATCAGCGACTGGAAAGAGATGACCACCGCCAAGATGGTAGGCATCGAGGCATCGGGTATGGTGGGAGCACTCATCTATACCTTCAGCGATACCTTCTGGTTCTCGGCTGTAGAGGGTGAGGTATATGCTTTCTCATCTGCCTTTACTGCCGTGGTTTTCTGGCTTATCCTGAAATGGGAAGACCATGCCGACGAGCCTCACAGCGACCGATGGCTTGTACTCATCGCCTATATGACAGGCCTCAGCATCGGTGTTCACCTGCTCAACCTGCTCTGCATCCCTGCCATCGTATTGGTATATTACTACAAGAAGGTGCCACATGCCAACCTCAAGGGCTCGCTCCTGGCGTTGTTCGTATCTTTCCTGGTAGTCGTTGCCGTGCTCTATGGAGTGGTGCCTGGTATCATCACCGTGGGCGGATGGTTTGAACTGTTCTTCGTCAACACCTTAGGCTGCCCATTCAATACGGGTGAGATTGTATATATCATCTGCCTGGTGGCTTCGGTCATCTGGGGTATCTACGAAACCTACAATGCCACTGACAAGAACGAGAAGCGACAGAACCTTGCCTTCGTCTTGGGCTTCGGCATGCTCGGAATCCCCTTCTACGGATATGGATGGAGCGCTGCCATCACAGGTATCGCGGTGCTCATCGTACTGTGGTTTGTACTGGGTTACAAGCGCAAGAAGGAAGTTGTGGTTAAGAACGACGAGACTACCGGACTCACCAAGACCAAAGTGCAGCTCCTGCCTCTCATCTCAGCCCGCGTGAAGAACACAGCCCTGCTGTGCATGCTGATGCTGATGATAGGTTACTCAAGCTATGCCCTCATCGTGATCCGCTCGGCTGCCAACCCTCCTATGGACCAGAACTCGCCAGAGGATATCTTCACCCTTGGCAGCTATCTGAGCCGTGACCAGTATGGCGACCGCCCTCTGTTCTACGGACAGGCCTATACCTCACAGGTGGCACTCGAGGTAGATGGCGACATGTGCAAGCCGGTGATGACGGAGGGTGCTCCCGTATACCAGCGCAAGGAGAAAGCCAGCAAGGACGAGAAGGACTCATACTTCGTGGTGAGCCACAAGAATAAATATAAGTATGCGCAGAATATGTTCTTCCCACGTATGTATGATGCCGCTCACGCACAGGCATACGAAGACTGGATGGGTGGCGTCAACGGAACAGAAGTTCCTTTCGACCGTTGCGGTGAGAACATGACAGTAAAGGTTCCATCACAGTGGGACAACATACGCTTCTTCCTCTCCTACCAGTGCAACTTCATGTACTGGCGCTACTTCATGTGGAACTTTGCCGGACGACAGAACGACATCCAGGGCAACGGCGAGCCTGAGCATGGCAACTGGATTACGGGCATTCCGTTTATCGACAACGCCATGTTGGGCGACCAGAGCAAGTTGCCTGATGACCTGAAGGAGAATAAGGGACACAACGTGTTCTACTGCATGCCTCTGATATTGGGTCTCATCGGTCTCTTCTGGCAGGCATGGTACACCCGCAAGCGCAAGGTGGTGAAGAACGGAAAGGAGACAGAGGAGTTGCTGCCTATTGGTATCCAGCAGTTCTGGGTGGTGTTCTTCCTCTTCTTCATGACAGGTCTTGCCATCGTGATTTATCTGAATCAGGTGCCTATGCAGCCTCGTGAGCGCGACTACGCCTATGCAGGCTCGTTCTATGCCTTTGCCATCTGGTGTGGCCTGGGCGTACTGGCTATCCTCGACCTGCTGAAAGAGCATGCCAAATTGAGCGGTACTGCCGTAGCAGCCATCGTGGCAGTCATCACACTCCTTGTACCTATACAAATGGCTTCGCAGACATGGGATGACCACGACCGCAGCAACCGATACACCTGCCGCGACTTTGGTCAGAACTATCTGATGTCGCTCCAGGAGAAGGGCAATCCTATCATCTTTACCAACGGTGACAACGATACCTTCCCATTGTGGTACAACCAGGAAGTGGAAGGTGTAGGCACAGACGCACGAGTTTGCAACCTGAGCTATCTGCAGACCGACTGGTATATCGACCAGATGAAACGTCCTGCATACAATTCACCTTCTGTTCCTATCACCTGGCCACGACTCGACTTCTGTTCAGGAACCAATGAGTATGTGACCATAGAGCCAGAGGCCAAGCAGCAGATTCTCGACTTCTACAAGCAGGATCCCGAGACAGCCAAGAAGCAGTTGGGCGAGAATCCATTCGAGTTGAAGAATGTGCTGAAATACTGGGTTCGCAGCAAGAACCCCGACCTGCACATAATTCCTACCGACACCCTCTACCTCACTATCGACAAGGAGGCAGTAAAGCAGAGCGGTATGATGATGGCAGCCGACAGCATACCAGACAAGATGGTTATCTCATTGGCAGGAAAAAACGCGCTCTACAAGAACGACCTCATGATGCTCGAGATGCTGGCACAATGCAACTGGAAGCGTCCGCTCTATGTGGCACTCACCGTAGGTGAGGAGAACTATATGAACTTGGGTGACAACTTCGTACAGGAGGGACTCGTCAACCGTATCACTCCTTTCACCACCAACAAGCCTGGTGCCAAGAACTTTGATACGGAGAAGGCATACCACAACATCATGACCCGCTTCAAGTTTGGCAACCTGAAGCAGAAAGGTCTGTATGTGGACGAAACCACTATGCGTATGTGCTACACTCACCGTCGCCTGCTGGCTCAGACAGCCCTGGCGCTCATCGCTGAGCACAAGGACAAGAAAGCCATCGACATTCTGAAGAAAGCCGACGTGGAGATACCTTATTATAATGTTCCTGTCGACTATATGAGCGGCGGTCTCGACATGGCACGAGGATGGCTCCTCACCGGTCAGAAGGCCAAAGGTGAGGAATACCTCAAGAAGGTATGGACCAACGCCACACAGTATCTCAACTACTACCTCTCGCTCAACGCCGACCGATTCGCACAGGCACAGAGCGACTGCATACGCCAGATCATGATCATGCAGAGCGCAGCAGAGGTGGCTGGCATGGTAAGTCCTAAACTGGAAGCACAGTATGCCAAGCAGCTCAACGCCCTCTACACACTCTATCACGGACGTGGAGGACGTATGCCTGAAGGGTACTAAAAAAATAAGGAGTTAAGAAGTTAAGGAGTTAAGGAGTTAAGACAAATGCTTTTGAGGACTTAACATTTACATTAGACATAGAACATTCCCTCAATACTATTGTCTTAACTCCTCAGCGACCGAAGGGAGCGATAACTCCTTAACTCCTTTAGCTTCTGAATATTAAACATTTAAAAAGAACTCGTCTATGTTTATCGAGCAACCAGCCAAATGGCTGAGATGGCTGTATCCGAAGGCAATTTGGAGGATGGATCCGAAGGAACACTCTGTTTACCTGACGTTCGACGACGGACCCATACCCGAATCTACACCTTTTATCCTTGAGACGCTGAGGAAATACAACATCAAGGCGACATTCTTCATGGTGGGAGAAAACGTGTTGCGCAATCATGACCTCTACAACCAGATTGTGGCAGAGGGCCATCAGATAGGCAACCATACATTCAACCACATTGGAGCCTTCAAGCATCGCGTGATCTCCTATGTGCTCAACACCAACAAGGCCAACGAAATCATCCACGCCCACCTATTCCGTCCGCCACACGGATGGATGAGACCCAGCGAGTACTGGTGGTTGCACCGCACCTACGAGGTAATCATGTGGGATGTGGTAACACGCGACTACTCCAAGTGGCTGACGGCAGAGGACGTGGTAGACAATGTGAAACGATACGCCCGCAACGGAAGTATCATTACATTCCACGACTCGCTGAAGAGCATAGACAAATTGAAGACTGCCCTTCCGAAGGCTATAGAATGGCTTCAGGAACAGGGCTACGAATTCAAGATATTCAAATAAATGAAGAAAAGAATAAACAGCTATCAGGCTGTGGCAAGTTTCGTAAGAGGTTTCTTCGAGGCTTACGCACGTGGCATCATCGATGCTGTCATAGAGGGCAACGACTTCGAGAAGAAGAACGATCCAAAGGAAATCAAGCAGATGATGCTGGAACACTATGGCGAGGTAAACCAATATTACTTCGACATCATGTTCTCTACCTTGGTACGTCTGAACTACAAGACTGCCGAGGAAGCCAACGAGCGCATGCACAAGAACTTCGACAGTATGAAGAAAGCCGACCCAACCTTCGAGCCTACCATGCTCGACTACCTGCGCATTGCCTGCAAGAGTCCACAGCTGTACAAGGCGATGGAGGCTGAATACAAGCGCAACTTCACCTGGCTTCTGCAGGGCAAGTTCACTACCCTTGAGGAGCATGTACGCGACTATACCCACGGCATCCTCATCAGTCTGGCCGACGAGCCCATGGCTGTGCACCTGCTGGTAAGGATTATCGTGAAGGCTTATGCCGCCGGGCTGAAATGTGGAAGCAAGGAGGGTAAACTGCCACAGTTGCACATGCCAACTATCCATGGCATGCTGCTCAACAACGTGAACATACTGCTCAACGAGACACCGCTGAAAAGCAGCAGCGAAGACCCTGTGGCGCTCTTCAAAGAGGCATGCAAGGAGGAAGAAGAAAACATCAATGTACTCTTCAATACTCTCAACGACACGATGAAAGAACTCGCCGAAGAGTAAAAAGAAAACTTCACTACTCGTGTCGTGCAACCGCACAACACCTGAAAGACAACCGCCCAACAGCTATTGTGCAAGTGCACACAGCTGTTGGGCGGTTTTATTACTTATATTCTGCAAGAACATTTCACCCATATTCCTGCAATTTTTCGTAGCATCTACTGCATATCATAAACCACCTGCATGAGCTTCTTGCCGAGTTCGTCGGCCTGCTCCATGGTGGAAGCCTCGCTATATACGCGGATGATGGGCTCGGTATTACTCTTGCGAAGGTGAACCCACTTGTCAGGGAAGTCGAGTTTCACGCCATCGATATCTGTTACGGTCACATCCTTCTCCTTGCCATACATCTCCTTTACTTTCACGAGGATAGCCTCTACATCGGTAGAAGGTGTCAGGTCGATACGATTCTTGGCGATGAAGTAGTTGGGGAAAGTGGCACGAAGCTCGCTCACCTTGCAACCCCTATGCGCCAGACTGCTCAGGAAAAGGGCGATACCTACGAGGGCATCACGGCCATAGTGGCTCTCTGGATAGATGACACCGCCATTACCCTCGCCACCTATCACGGCATGAACGTCCTTCATCTTGGTGGTGACATTCACCTCGCCTACTGCAGCAGCAGTATATTTGCCGCCATGCTTCTCGGTCACATCACGGAGAGCACGGGTAGAAGACAGGTTGCTGACAGTATTGCCAGGAGTATGGCTCAGCACATAATCGGCCACGCTCACCAAGGTATATTCCTCGCCAAACATCTTGCCGTCCTCGCAGATGAAAGCCAAGCGGTCAACATCAGGGTCAACAACGATACCCATGTTGTAGCCACCCTTCTTCAACTCGTCCATGATGCCACCGAGGTTCTTCTCCAATGGCTCAGGATTGTGAGCAAAGTCGCCAGTAGGCTCACCGTTCAGGAAGGTATACTCCACTCCTAACGCATCGAGCAACTCTGGAAGGATGACACCACCCACTGAGTTGATAGAGTCGACACAAACCTTGAAATGTGCCTTACGGATAGCCTCCACATCGACGAGTTTCAAAGCAAGCACAGAATCGATATGGCGCTTGTTGAAGCTATTGTCCTCAGTATATTTGCCTAAATGATCGACATCGGCATACTCGAAGTCTTCCTTCTCGGCGATGGCAAGCACCTCATTGCCATTGGCGGCTGTCAGGAACTCTCCCTTCTCATTGAGAAGCTTGAGGGCGTTCCACTGACGAGGATTGTGAGAGGCTGTGATGATAATACCACCTGCTGCCCCACTCATGGTGACAGCGAGCTCGGTGGTAGGAGTAGTAGCCAGACCTATGTTGAGCACATCATAACCCATGCCCATCAAGGTGCCACATACTACATTCTTGACCATCTCGCCAGAGATGCGGGCATCACGGCCCACTACGATAGTATTGCTTGAAGACTGTCTGCTACGACGAATAAAGGTAGCGTAAGCTGAAGTAAACTTGACGATGTCGAGCGGATTAAGAGTATCGCCCGCTGGTCCACCTATAGTTCCGCGGATACCAGAAATAGATTTGATTAGAGTCATAATATTCTTATTAAGACGTTAATGCTTGATGAATGTTCAGAGGAAAAGAAACCACTCCCTTAACGGGCAGCCTGGAAGCGAATGTCATACAGACAGGCATACACACTCGCTGAAGCAGAGGTAGTGCCATAAGTATGAGGTACCAACAGGCGCACATGCGCCAGTTCATCGTCGGCAGTAATGAGACGACCCACCTTGATCCAAGTGAAAGGAATCAACCAGCCTGATGGAACCGTGGCACTCACGGTACCATAATAAGAGGAATTGTAGGTATTTGCCAAGAGACTTTTTTTGATGTCGACAAAAGAGCCTTCAAACGTTCCTGACGTATTGGTAACGCTTATCTCGTCGGTCATTGCCGCATAAGCAGGCACATCATTGGTCAGTGTGATGGCATCGTCGCATATTTTGGCACGGTTGGCAAGACAATACTCTGTGAATCGGCACAACACGTTCTTGGTTTTACCCTTGGCGATATAGTCGCCACAACCATCGTTGATGACCTGCATATAGATACCATTGCTCTCGAAGAGCACATACTCGTTGTTGTTGGGATCGGTATCAGTCAACTTGACCGTCTTGTCACCAGCCTTACGGGCTTCGAAACGTTTTTCAAACTCGGCCTCTTTGATGACTTTGATATTCTCATTGCGCAGGAATGCATTGATAGAGTCCAGCTCTCTGTCGCGCTGGTCTGCATATGTCTCATTATGGTCACAAGCGGCAAATGAAATCAAAGCCGCTACTGCTATCATTGCTAATAATAGTTTCTTCATTCTTTAAGTTCGTAATTTTTATACAAATATGGCGCAAAGGTACAAAAAAAAAACAGGACTGCCAATGTTGGCAGTCCTATTTTATTATTATTTATCACTTATCTTTCTTATTTCAGCAATGCCTCGAACGCCTTGATGGCTTTTTGGGCTACCACCTCTGCCTCTGCCATGCTGCAGAACAACTTGCCTCCCGAGGCATTGAGATGGCCTCCGCCATTGAAAAACTGCTCGGAAACCTTGTTGCACGGGAAGTCGTCGACCGAACGAAGACTCACCAATATCAGATTGTCGCGCTCGGTATCTTCGCGCAAGGAGATGGAAAACTTATGTCCCTTGATACGCAGTGGTTCGTTGACCAAACCTTCGAGGTCGCCCTTGATGAAATGGAATCGCTTCATATCCTGACGGGTGACACAATAATAAGATGCATGCAAGCCCTCCACCACACGGAGCTTCTCGCTCATCAGATAACCGCGAAAACGGATGGCAGAAAGGCTGCTGTTATTGAATACATTGCGATAGATCTTGTCTTTATCGATGCCCTTGGTAAGCAGCTGGCTGATAATAAAATAGATGGTAGGGTCGGTGGAATTGTAGGTAAAACCGCCCGTATCGGTCATCATGCCACAATATACACAGGCAGCCCACTTGCGGTCCATCTGCCCGAAGCCTCCCAACTGCCACACGATGCGGAACACCAGCTCGCTGGCACTGCTCATGTGGGGCTGAGAAATCTGAAGATCGACATCCATACAGGGTGCCAGATGATGGTCGATCATCACCTTACGGGCACGACAGCCGGTAAGCACATCCTGCATCTCGTCGAGACGACCAGCGCCATTGAAGTCGAGACAGAACACCAAATCGGCCTCATCGAAAGCACGCTGCACCTCGGCAGGATGCTTGTCGTAACGCAGAATGGTCTGACTGTCGGGCAGCCACTGCAGATAGTCGGGCATCATGTCGGGCATACATACCTGTGCCTGCTTGCCCTGCGAGAGCAAAAAGCCACGCCATCCCAAAGAAGAGCCGATGGCATCTCCGTCGGGCGACTTATGACAACATATCACAATATGCTGAGAAGCCGCTATCATCTCCTGGAGGGTAGCGGCTTCTTGTGAACTCAATATATTTACGTTCATTTAGAAGAGTTTGCTTGGATAAACGCCTTCGTCTATCAGACTCTGAATTCTTGCTACTACTGATGGACGGTCGGCAGCATAAGTGACACCAAACCACTTACTTGTGGTGTCGAGTACCTTGACAGTAGCTGTGCCGTCGTTGATCAGTTTGTTGACCATCAATGGAATGAAGAACTCAGCTTTCAGGTTCTCCATATTCTTAGGATCGCTGAGGAACTCCTTGAAGTAAGCCTCGCTGTACTCAAAATAGTCGGGAGTGAAGCCCCATACGTTCATAGATACAGGAGTGTTGTCCTCAACAGCTACCCACTTGCCTTCCTCGTCCTTGTAAGACACCTTGCCGTCTACGCGCATAATCTCTGTACGCTCCACGACTGTGGTCAGATTCTCAGCATCGTCCTTTGAGCAGATGCCACGAGCCACAGTACCATTCTCGCTCAAGGTGTTGCCTACACGGAAACCTACCATGGCATAGTTGTTCTTGCTGCCCTCTGGAAGTTCGGAAAGGAACTTGCCTATGACCTTGAAACAGTCACGATTGTAGAAGTCATCACAGTTGATGACACAGAAAGGCTCCTTGATAATGTCCTTTGCCATCAATACAGCATGGTTGGTACCCCATGGCTTCTCACGCCCCTCGGGAACTGAGAATCCTTCAGGAAGAGCGTCGAGTGACTGGAAGCAGAGTTCTGCTGGGATATGTCCCTCATACTTGGCAAGTATCTTCTCACGGAACTGATCTTCAAAATCCTTTCGGATGACAAAGACAATCTTGCCAAATCCTGCCTGAATGGCATCGTAAATACTGTAGTCCATAATGGTCTCGCCGTTAGGGCCCAGACCATCGAGCTGTTTCAAACCACCATAGCGGCTACCCATACCAGCCGCTAAAAGCAATAATGTAGGTTTCATATTTTATTTGTTTAATAGTTGATATTATCTAACAGTATGCAAAAGTAATAAAAAAATGACTGCTGCACAATTTTTATCACTTTTTTTTGGCGATTTAGATTTCATTCGTCTACATCTATGCGACTACCGGCAAAAATCAGAAAGGATAGCCCACAGTCAGATGGAGGCTATGCGAGTTTTTGAAGGAATCGATATTGTAGAAGCCCTTCTTGCTGGTTTCGTAAGGCACATGAAGCCCCACACCCCAGTCTACACGGATGACGAACATACCCATATCATAGCGCACACCCACACCCGTGCCCACAGCCATCTGCTTGAAGAACTTTCGGAACTTGAACTGTCCCTGCGGACTGTGCTCCTCGCTACGAAGTGTCCACACGTTGCCGGCATCAAGGAACAAGGCTCCATACAGGTCACCCCAGATGCGAGGACGATACTCAATGTTGGCAAGAAACTTAATGTCGCCTGTCTGGTCGATATAAGAATACTTGCTGCCTGTAGGCAGATACTGACCGGGGCCAATGCTTCGCACATTGAAAGCACGCACACTGTTGGCACCGCCAATGTAGAACTGCTCGTAATAAGGCGCCTTCTCGCTGTTGCCATAACTCCATACCACACCCGCATTGAGGTGACCCACCAAGGTGGAATGCTCGGCGATGCGCCAGTACTTCACAAAGTCGGTCTCCAACTTCAGGAACTGGGAATAAGGATTGCGGAACATCTCCTTGTCCTCGTCGTTCCACTTCTTGCCTGTACAGAGATAACCCAACGATAGGATGTTGCCTGCCTCGCTGACAGTCGTCGACCAGATGATGGGATGACGGTATTTCGCCGGACTGGTATAAGTATAGGTGTAGCTCATCTTGGGTACAAACTGGTCGCGCATGGCTATCTGCAGATAAGGACTCTCAGAGATGGCCTCATCGAAGGCTGCGGTACGGCTGTTCATAAACTCATACGACAACACTAAAGGACTGAACGAATGGCGATGCTTGGCTGAAGTAGCCCAGTCGTAGGTAAGTTCACCCGACACCACATGGCGACGGAAATAACCTGCCCTGTTGAGCACATTCATCGAGGCCTTCACTGTGGTGGAAGGAACACCATAGAATGAACGCGGGATATGACCTTTGCGGAAACGGCGCTCACGCTGTGCCATGGTCGTAAATAGATTGAACGGGGTGACGATGCTTGGGAACGAGAGTGACACATCCGAACCATACTCATAAGAATTGATATGGTTGGAGCTGGCTCCGTTGCCCTTCTCGCCTGTCTGCCACTCGTAAGAGCCATGCAAATTGATATCGAGCTTCTCGCCTCCACGGAAGGCATTGCGCTTGGTAAAACCTACAACCAACTCGGGACCTACACGGCCTGTGGTTTTGCCCTTGACATTGGTCTCTATATAGAAATCATAAGGCTTGTCGAAAATCAAGTCGAGTGTGGCATCCAAGGTATCGCACTGAGCTGTGGTGTCACGAGGAGTAAACTGAAGGCTGGTATAGTTGAAGACTCCCATCGACTGCAAATGCTGGCGCGCCTTCTCCTCGTTCTCTACCCTGTATAGCTGTCGGGGACGCAAGTTCAAGTCGCGCAACACCACACCCGCACGGATAGGCATCTTCTTGCCATGATAACGGATATTGAGGTAACGGCGACAGAAAGAATCGGTAAGCTCTTCTGTAAACTGCTTGCGGAAGTTGATATTGATATTGCCGAGATACCACTGGCGGGTGACCTGCGAGTCAAGGCTGTCGGCCATGATCATCTTCATGCTTGCCTTGCCTGGCACATCTAAGGTATCAGCAAGATAGGAGACATAGCCATTCTGATAAAAATAATAGCCATTGTTGCGGAACAGACGAGTAAGGCGCTGACGCTCACCTTCCAGGCGAGGTACATTGAATGGGCTGCCCGTATGTACCAAAGCCTCCTGACGGGTGGAATCGATCAAAGCAGAGACTACTGATGGGAAATTGACATACTGCAACGTATCAATGGTCATCAACGGACCCAAAGACACATGATAAGCCAACTTGGCCTTCTTGGGATTTTTCTGGGTCAGAATCTCGTAGTTTACCTTGCCATGAAAATAGCCATACTTGGCAAGCTGGTTCTCTGCTACCTGTGCACGCAATCGTGGATTCACATTGCCCATCAATTTAGGACGTGAGCCGAATGCCTTGGTAATCCACTTGGCTATGGCGCCATCCGACTGCGAGAAAGCATTCCAAACCCAAAGGCGAACAGGGAAAGGCGTGCGATAATAACTGCTGCCGAAGAGGGCTCCATTAGGGGCAGAAGCCAGTACCGACTCCATTTCGAGAATCGTAGAATCGGCATAACCGCCTGGCTCATAATCGGTATATTCTATTTCCTTCAGACCCGTGAAGAGCTGCTCGCCTTCCTTGAGAGCACTCGTGGAAGAACAAGATGTACCTGCGGCAACCACCACTATGGCAACAAATACCATAGCCAACAGGCGGAAGCCGCGGGAATGATTATAGGGAATGCACTTTCTGTTTTTCATCATTTGCTTTTTCATTTTTGTTGAACAGCTGCAGGCACAGCCTTCAGGGTGTCGGCTGCAGCACGTGGCAAAACCTGTTTCTCGGTCTTAAAGCGGAAGATATCACTGAAGCGCTGCAATTTTCTGCGCCACATGAAACCTACACCATACTCGCCGATCTGACCTTCTAACCAGTCGTAGATGTTGTTGTTGTAGAAACCTCGGATATACTGACTGGCTCCATCGTTGAGTCGATATTGTATCTCCACATTATTAAAGAAGGTATCGTTGTTGACAGCATTCTCCATCTCGGCTCCCGAAGAAACCTGACCGCCCACACTGAAGCTCAGACGATTGTTGAAGAATCGCTTGGCAAACTTGAAATTGTAGTCAGTATGCAATGCACCGGCAGCATTGAGAGAGTTGTCGACTGTCATACCTATATCAAGTCCCATGGAGCGCATGGCGGTTCCTGCAATGTTGTTGATTTCGGAATTGAGGAACGAGCTGAGGGCACTGTTCATCGAGAACGAATTGGTATTGCCGTTGGCAAGATACATGCCCGAAGCCAGCATGGTGATAGCCACCTTGCCACGTTCGTCCACACTCATCGTGTTCAACTCATCCTGGACGTTCATGTCGGAAGGTGCTGAGATGATAAACTGTATACCAGGTTTATTCAGTGTCTGCGACAGTTTCACCCCACACTCGAAATCTACCGATCGGCCTGTACCCTGCCCTTCATTCACGGTCGATTTGATCTTCTCGGTAGCCGTGATGTTGAGCGTAGGATTGAAAGGATCGCCCGTAAACTCGATATAACTTCCGTCCTGAATGGTAAAGGTCTTCAGTGGAATGACAGGCAAGGAGTATTTCATCTCGCCATTACTCAATGTATACTTACCCGACAGACGCAGATTGTCGGCAGGATTGTAAGTCATACGCAAGTCGCCTCCACCCACAAGGTCAATATAATTGGACTTGTCGGCATTCAGCGCACAAAGAATATGGGCAGACTCATCTATCGACATACCCAAGAGCATATCGAAGCCTTCGAGTTTTGGACGCACCACCGTCTCTTGCTTACTGTCTTTGAAATCGGTAAACTTCACCAACTCCTCAAGCTGAGTATCAGTGGTGAGTTCCGACTCTCGCAGGATATAAGTCATGTCGGTATTACCCAGCACGTCGAGCTTACCTCGCATCTTCAGATTAGACAAGGCGCCACGCATACTTCCCAAAAAGTTGACATACGCCTTACCGAAAGCCTCGGAACGGGCATTCTCCTTAGCATCTACCAGGAGGAAGTTCTGGGCACGCATCCTGACATCAAGCATCATCTTATCGAGATTGGAGAAATCCAGATAGCCCTGTATGTTGAGCGGACTCTCATTGTTGGCATACATCATGAAGTTCTCGAAGAGCAACTTACTGCCGGCTATCCTCACTGGGTCGTTGTCGAAACGCATCCTCAGTCCGTAAGGCACACTCACTAAATAAACAGAGTCCATGTATATCTCGCCGTCTACCTGTGGCTTGCTCAACGAGCCCTTGATGGTAAGACTTCCCTCACCACAACCTTCCAGACCAACAAGCTGGTCGGGCACAAATCCATTGATGAAGTGGAGCGGCAGTTTGTCCATGCCGACAGTAGCGTCGAGATAGCCCTCGCCCTCCGACTGGTAAGTACCTTTGATGGTGGCTACGTCCTCACCGTTGTATTTCAGTATTCCGTCGACGGCATGAGTGCCATCGCTCATAGGCATATACACGAACTCGGAGCCGACATTACCCATCGGGCAATTCTCATAAACCAAGTTGTCGACCGATAGATTGGACGATACAGACAAGGCCTCCTTGGTTTGCACGATATGGAAATCGCCATTCATGATACCTGAGACATCAGGCATATAAGGTATGACACTCAGTACCTTGTCCAAATCAAAACGGGTCATGCCGATAGTGATGTCCTGCAGGGCATCCTCATTGTCGTCGTTAGAGTAGATACGCACACCCATTCCCTTGCTGGCCTCCAGCTGAAGCTTGGCAGAGATACGCATATCGCGTCCCAGCATCAGATAGTTGTCATCGTTGGCTGTAAATTTCTTATATCCCAGTATAGGATGAGTATCGGTAAGACTCACCTTGATGCCGTTTTCCTGCATCATTGCCGCCAAACCTACACGCACGCCCAACTTGCCGTTGGCATCATAGATGCGGGCAGCGATATCGGAGCCTCGCTCTGCCAACTCGCCATCCACCAATGCCAGGAATACGTATTGCGGATTCTTCTTGTTGTTCACAATCCTCGCCGTATACCGGATGGTGTCGCCCTGGGTCATCACGTTGGCACGAACCGTATCCAACTGTACACCTTGTGCCACCAAAGAGTCGATATTAAGATGACCGTTCAGACCTGATATGGGTGAGGTACGAAGATCCATGTCCACCGTCTTGAAATGATAGCCGTTGTACTCGATAAAACGGGAGATGAAATTGTCTTTTCCTGTGGTAAGAGTGATGCGACCCAAGGGGAACTCGCGACGGATAGCCACCTGGTCGATACGTCGGTTCTTGAGTTGACTCATCACCTCGCCTTGCAGTTCATCAAGTCTTGACAGCAACTTTTTATAACCTCCATGGGTATCCATACGAAGATGGAAGTCACCACAATTGAGTACGGCATGGGTTGTATCGCTACGAGTCAACACGTCGGCAACAATATCCACGGGACGATATTCTTTCTGCTGAGTCTTGATGACGATACTGCCCAACATAGCTTGCAGGTAGTGGTCCTCCTTCAGGTTGGTCTTCAGGTCTACCTGTCCACAGGCAGTTGCTCTCATAGGCACCTTGGTGAGTCCCATGAGGTAAAGGTCCACATTCCTGACATCAGCTACTACTGTTCCTTCCAGATTCTTGCTGTTGGTCAGCGCATCCAAGCTCACCAATCCCTTGAGCAACTGATTATTGCTGTCGATATCTGCATGTACTTTACCATTTGCTACATGGGCAACAGCCAACAGGTTGTTGATGTGATACTTGCCATAATGCAGCTGTGCCACCTTTGCCTTGGCGTTGAGTCGAGTATGGTTGGACAAGAAATCAGTGCCCACGCCCTGGGCTTCCATCGATCCTGTAAAAGAGTAAAGTTCCTGATGAGGCAGGAAATGACTCACCTGTATCTGATGGGCTTGCACCTTGGCACGATAGGCCAGGTGGTTCATGTCGAGACTTCCGTCTTTCTTTGTATGAGTAACAACAGATGCTTCTACATTCATTCGTCCACGACCCTCCCACAAGGTCATCTTGGTGGCATACTTAGAGCCGTCCACTGCGACATCTCCCTTCAGAATCAAGCCATTAGGGATACGCACATCCTTCATTAGAGCCGGATCAAGCATCGCTGTTACAAATCCCAAATGATAGGTACGCGCATCTAAATGTATTTTCGCCTTCATCTGAGACATATCGTTGAGATGTGCCAACCAACCATCGGAGGACAACTGGAAGGCTGAAGGCAAATTGAGTTTCAAACCCGAATAGCTAAGATGCTGCATGTTTCCCTTTACTGTACCGGCAACCTCCATAGGATAATAAGGCCAGTTCCGACGCATCTTTTGAGGCATGTATGCACCGGCAAAAAGCATGAGGTCTTCTCTGCCGATACTGCCTCGTATCATAGCAGTCAACTTGCCAGGAGCGCTGTCGGCAAAGGCATTCATATCCATGTCGACCATGGTCTGAAGAGTGGAGAAAGGAGTTCGCAGACAGAGGTCGGGCAACTGCAACTTCAATGAATCCATCACAAACCGGCCATACATCTGCTGTACGTTCAGACCACAGCGTTCTCTGAACTGTGCCTGACGAATCTTTACATCTATCTTCGAGTCACAGAAATAGAATGAGTCTGCCTTCAAGGTCATATCCAACAAGGCAATGTGGTTGAAGTCCAGACCTTCTGCCGGACGAAGCACAGAGATATTCTTACCAGCCAGCATTTCTGTCTGATAATTGTCGTAAGTTACCCTGCCCTTTCGCCAGTCGAGGGCACGCACTTGATAAAGTCCTTTGAAGAGATCGAGGTAGGTACCATGAGCCGTAGCATCACCCATATAGGCATTTACCCTGAGAGTATCTCCTGGCATGTGAAGCGCCAAAGCTGTGTTTTTCAACTTGAGCTTCTGGATATTCACCTTCCACTTGTTGGTCTTTGGCGTAGTATCGGGAGGTACGGTATCACTCAGTTCTACCGACAGACGGGCATCCGACAACAAGGCGTCATCTACATGGACAAGTTCCTTGCTCAGGTCGATGCCATGGGCACGCAATGCCATCTGCCCGACATCACCCTTGATACGCGCCTCGTGTATCCAGTTGGTGGTGTTGACCTTCATACGTCTGAAGTCCAACTCGTCCACCATTACCTGCTGCTTGAATAAAGGCATCAACTGAATGTCAACTACCATTTTTTCTATATCAGCAACTGTATCTTTTTTATTTCTGAGAGTTACATCATTACTGTTTTTCAACGAATCGATGGGCTGAAGCGCCTTCACACCCTCAACACCCAATCGCAGTGGAAAGACCAGTTCCACGTGCTTTACTGTAATATCCATGCCTGTAGACTCGGAAGCATAGGCAACTACGCGCTTCACTGCCCAGTTCTGCACAGGTGGCAGATAAAGCAACAAAGTCAGCAAAGCTATCAGCAATATCGGGGTAAATACGATAACTGCTGCCCAAATTCCGCATTTTTTCTTTGTAGACATGGATTCTAAGTTTTATATTGTAAAACTGAAGTCAATTTCTTACTAACCATCGCCTATGGTATCAGTGATATGGATTCTATCGGTTATGGCGCTATCGCCTTCCATAGATTGTCATCGGGCAAAGGAGCCTCTACGACGATCGTCTCCTTAGATACAGGATGAACAAACTCAACCCTATGCGACAACAATGAAATGCTGCCGTCGGGATTGCTGCGAGGAGCACCATACTTTAAATCTCCCTTGATAGGACATCCCATCTTTGCCAACTGGCATCTTATCTGGTGATGACGTCCTGTCAACAGATTCACCTCAAGCAATGAGTAATGGTCGGAAGAACCTATCATCTTGTAACGCAGAATCGCCTTCTTCGAGTTTTTCACCTCATGATCATAGGCGTAGCTCTTGTTCTGCTTCTCGTTTCTCACAATCCAATTCACCAGCTCAGCCTCTTCCAAACGGGGCTTATTCTTCACTATGGCCCAATAGGTCTTGTGCACCTCGCCGTCTCTGAACATATTGTTCAATCTGCTGAGCGCCTTGGAAGTCTTGGCAAAAACAACAAGTCCTGATACAGGACGATCAAGGCGATGTACCACACCCAGGAACACATTTCCCGGTTTCTGATACTTCGCCTTGATATATTGTTTTACCGTCTCAGAGAGAGGCTCGTCGCCGGTCTTATCGCCCTGCACGATTTCACCACTTCTCTTCGAGACAATAATTATATGATTATCTTCGTAAACTACTTGCACGTTCTGATACAGATAGATTACATATTCATACCACCATCAATCTGGATAACCTGACCACTAACGTAGCTGGACATATCAGAAGCGAGGAAGAGACAAACATTTGCAATATCCTCAGTCTGACCACCACGACGCAAAGGAATCTTCTTCATCCAGTCCTTGCGGATATCCTCTGGCAACTGAGCTGTCATAGCTGTCTCGATGAAACCTGGAGCTACAGCATTAGCACGTACACCCTTAGGACCCAACTCCTGGGCAATAGACTTAGCCAAAGCAATCATACCTGCCTTAGAAGCAGCATAGTTACACTGACCAGCATTACCATGAACACCTACTACAGAAGCCATGTTGATGATAGAGCCACTGCGCTGACGGAGCATGATAGGAGAACAAGCATGGATAAAGTTGAACGCAGACTTCAAATTTACATTCAGAACTGCATCCCACTGAGCCTCTGACATACGAAGCATCAAACCATCCTTGGTAATACCAGCATTGTTTACCAAGATATCGATAGAACCAAAGTCTGCCTGTACCTGCTTAACTGTCTTCTCTGTCTCCTCGAAATCGGCAGCATTGCCTGCATAAGCACGACAAGTAACACCAAGAGCCTCGATTTCCTTACGTGTTGCCTCCAATCTGGCAGCCATGTCATCGTTAAGAACGAGATCTGTAAATGCGATGTTTGCGCCCTCTGAGGCGAATTTCATTGCGACAGCCTTTCCGATGCCGCGGGCAGCTCCTGTTACAAGGGCTGTCTTACCTGTTAATAATCCCATTTTGTTTTGTTTTATAGTTTATGATGTGTTTATAAATTTCTCTACTTGGATATATTGAATACTTTCTGCTTAGAGTCTGACTATACACCTTATTATATATAGCATGTTCGACATTGACAACATTAAATATAAATTTCGGTTTACAATTTTAGTCCAGACTTTCCTAAAGCACCATACACCACCTTGGCAACTAAAGGCTTGCTGGTCTCTTCAGTCAAGCCATGTCCCAGACGACCATAGATGAAGGGTACCTCCAAACCTTTGATACAATAGTGGGTGATATCGGCAACCAAATCTACGTTCTCTATGTCAAACTCACCGTCTTCCTTTCCTTCAGTATAAACCTTTCTGAAAAGTTCAATCTCGTCTTCATCAAAGTTCTTGCGAGCCTTTTCTACCATCCAGATATTACGGAAAAACTCTGCTCGAAGGTTACCGTTTCGAACCACGGTTTCTTTGATCATACTCAAATGGGTATAAATCAATTCGATAATCTTATCTTGGGGGCGAATCTTACATGCGGCAACCTCATCCAACTTGTCGGAAAGACGTTCCAACTCTGATTCTATAACCGCATAGTATACATCTTCTTTCCTACTAAAATAAGTATACAGCGTTCGTCTTCCCTTGCCCGAAGCCACAGCAATGTCATTCATCGTCGTGTTGGCTATACCATTCTTTGCAAAAAGTTGCCGAGCAACGTCTACCAGTTTCTGTCGAGTTTTGGATATTGACATATCAAAGTCCCCCTGTTATTATTAGTTGCACAATAAATTATCTGTGTGCAAATTTAGTGCTTTAATTCGATATAAGCAAATAATAAACTTTAAAATCCGTTAAAACGGTAATAATATACAGAAAACATTTGGTCATTTCAAGAAAAGTTAGTACCTTTGCACTCGCAATTCAGAAATGAGTTGATTATATCGCGGTGTGGAGCAGTTGGTAGCTCGCCAGGCTCATAACCTGGAGGTCGCATGTTCGAGTCCTGCCGCCGCAACTAATATCGGGTAAGAAGTTGATTTTCAACATTCTTATCCGATTTTTCATTTAAATAAGGACGGATCCAGACGATAAAGGGAATGGCGAGGTCGCTATTTAAACCCATGAAAAAGCACTAAAAGACGAATCATTCGGCAATGTCAGCAATCTCAGAAAAACATTACAGAAAGGACAAGTTATAAAACAAAAAATCCGATTACTCCATTGGAATAACCGGATAGTATAAAACCATTTCATTTTTTCAATAGCTTCATTACTTTCTCAAAATAGCGCTGCGTTCTCTTGACGCTGTAATGGTTACCACCATTCCAGGCACGGATAGCCTGCTCAATACTATTCAGAGGATTATAAACAGACTGCATCAACAGGAACATCTCCTTAGACTTAGAGATACTGTATCTATCAGACAACTTGTAACGCTTCTTACTATTCTTACGCTTCAAGATCTTATTGCATTCTGCTACCAAGATTGGAGTTATCTGCATCACGCCAACAGAATTACCACTCTTTGCTCTTGGATTTCCTTCACTCTCTACCTGAATTATCGCCTCCATCACTGGATTCCAATCAAACTCATTAGAGGAAACATTTTGTTTAGACATCGTTGCAGCCGATGCTGCGTCTACATTCAGCGTCAGCATGAGAATGCTGACCATCAACATTGTTATTCTCTTCATATTAATTATTTTATGGAACCTGAAAAGCTGAACTACAACATCAGTGATTTCGCGATGGCAACTTTTGAGAAAAAGAACGGTTGCTCATCTCAGTTCCGTTAGATACCTTAACGGATAACAGTCTATACGAAAAAACATAAGAAACTGCTATCCTTATTCTTATCGTTTGCAAAGATACGAAAAAAAAACGAATCTCACAAGTAATTCACTGATTATCAGCGGTATTTTAAATTCTTAAACACTTTATAACACTATTCTTTGACTTAAATCAATCAACTTTTCATAGATAAATTATAAAAATAGTCACTGATGAATAGAAAATGAATGAATCAGAAATCACCTGCGTGAACTAAAAAGAACAATGATGGAAAGACTCTGCGCTATAAGCGAAATCGGCGCGAGCTACTTCGTCTGCAAGAGATACGTGCAAGAACTGCATTATCAACAAGAGCTGCTTCATTATTGTGAATTACAGCATCAGCGTGATCAGTGTGGAAAAACGAAAAAGCCTCAGGAATCTTTCGAAACCTAAGGCCTTGATGAAAAAAAGGAGGCGGCTACCTACTCTCCCGCATTGCATTGCAGTACCATCGGCGCA
>ENA-OPAC01000362-OPAC01000362.1-human-gut-metagenome-genome-assembly--contig:-NODE-362-length-26200-cov-1.939644_pt1 | contig 26200 bp, 15 predicted proteins | sample MGYA00241052_ERZ501420 | MGnify/ENA primary metagenome ERZ501420 (study PRJEB25962, sample SAMEA2042513) | human gut metagenome | biome: human gut; feature: human-associated habitat; material: faeces... | reverse complement strand
AGCCAACTTTGTAATATGCCAATTCAGCCAAATAAAGCGATTGTGGGTTCAAATGCTTTTGCTCACTCTTCTGGTATTCACCAAGATGGTATGTTGAAAAACAAAAATACCTACGAAATCATGTCGCCGGAAACCATTGGCTTGAAGAAAGAGAAATTAAACTTAACCGCACGTTCTGGTCGCGCTGCCGTGAAAGGCCACATGGCAGATATGGGCTACACCGAACAAGATTACGATTTGGATAAATTGTATGAAGCCTTCTTAAAATTAGCAGATAAAAAAGGCCAAGTGTTCGATTATGACTTGGAAGCGTTAGCGTTTATCGACATGCAACAAGGTGATGAAGATCGTTTAGTATTAGATAAACTTTCGGCACACTCCACTAAAGAATATCCAGCAACTGCATTTGTTCAAGTGGAATTGGATGGCAATAAATTAAGCACGTCGTCAATTGGGGGGAACGGTCCTGTCGATGCGGTTTACAATGCCATCTTGAACTTAACTGGCTTAGAAATCAAAATGTCTCACTATAATTTAACCGCGAAAGGCGAAGGTGCCGAAGCCTTAGGTCAGGTGGATATTGTGGTAGAACATGAAGGCCGTAAATTCCACGGTGTTGGTTTGGCTACTGACATTGTTGAATCATCAGCCCTTGCCTTAGTTCACGCGATCAACGCGATTTATCGCGCGCATAAGGTGGCAGATATTAAAAATCATAAACATCATTAACCCAATCCCCCTCTTTAGCAAAGAGGGGTTAGGGGAGATTTGGCAGAAGTAACATAAACCTCAGCAGTGAATTTTATATCATTAAAATCTCCCCCCAGCCCCTCTTTACAAAAGAGGGGAGAAAATTAACCGCACTTTAGTGTGAAAGAAATAGGAAAAATAATATGCAATCATACAACATCGCTGTTCTACCGGGAGACGGTATCGGTCCGGAAGTCATGGCTGAAGCCATTAAAGTATTAAACAAAGTCCAAGAAAAATTCGGTTTCAAACTTAACTTTAACGAGTTTTATGTGGGTGGTGCTGCAATTGATCATTGTGGTTGCCCATTACCGGCAGAAACCTTAAAAGGTTGCGATGAGGCTGATGCGATTTTGTTTGGTTCTGTAGGTGGCCCTAAATGGACAAATTTACCACCGGATCAACAACCAGAACGCGGTGCTTTATTACCATTGCGTAAACATTTCAAATTATTCTGCAATCTTCGTCCTGCTACCCTTTATAAAGGTTTAGAAAAATTCTGTCCATTACGTGCAGATATTGCAGCGAAAGGATTTGATATGGTGGTTGTGCGTGAATTAACGGGCGGGATTTATTTCGGTCAGCCTAAAGGCCGTGAAGGTGAAGGTGCACAAACCAAAGCATTCGATACTGAAGTTTATTACAAATATGAAATCGAACGCATTGCACGTGCGGCTTTTGATGCGGCAATGAAACGTCATAAACATGTGACTTCTGTGGATAAAGCGAACGTATTACAAGCTTCAATCTTATGGCGTGAAACTGTGACTGAAGTGGCGAAAGATTACCCTGAAGTCACCTTAGATCATATTTATATCGACAATGCGACCATGCAGTTAATCAAAGCGCCTGAATCTTTCGATGTACTCCTCTGCTCTAACATTTTCGGTGATATTATTTCTGATGAAGCGGCGATGATCACCGGCTCTATGGGAATGTTGCCATCTGCTAGCTTAAATGAAGAAGGTTTCGGCTTATATGAGCCTGCTGGCGGTTCTGCACCAGATATCGCAGGCAAAGGCATTGCCAACCCAATCGCACAAATTCTTTCTGCGGCGATGATGTTGCGTTATAGCTTCAACTTAAACGAAGCAGCGGATGCCATTGAAAATGCCGTACAAAAAGTCTTAGCAAGTGGTCACCGTACGGGAGATTTAGCCGATGATTCTGCCCCTGTTTCAACGGCGGAAATGGGTACGTTAATCGCTAACGCAATCTAATAAAAAACAATTAAAGTGCGGTTTAAAAACACCCTAAAATTTGACCGCACTTGCTACTCTAACGAATTGAGAAAAATTATGGCAAAAACTCTTTACGAAAAATTATTCGATGCCCACGTGGTATACGAAGCTGAAGGCGAAACGCCGATTTTGTATATTAACCGTCATTTAATCCATGAAGTGACCAGTCCACAAGCCTTTGACGGTTTACGTGTTGCAGGCCGCCAAGTACGCCAAGTGAGCAAAACTTTCGGTACCATGGATCACAGTATTTCTACTCAAGTACGAGATGTGAACAAACTTGAAGGCCAAGCGAAAATTCAAGTATTGGAGCTCGCAAAAAACACAAAAGCGACCGGTATTCAATTGTTCGATATGACCACAAAAGAACAAGGTATCGTGCATGTCATGGGGCCTGAACAAGGCTTAACCTTACCGGGCATGACTATCGTTTGTGGTGACTCCCATACCGCCACTCATGGTGCATTCGGTGCTTTGGCATTTGGTATTGGTACATCTGAAGTAGAACACGTATTAGCCACACAAACCTTAAAACAAGCTCGCGCAAAAAATATGAAAATTGAAGTGCGTGGCAAAGTAGCGCCAGGCATTACCGCAAAAGACATTATTCTTGCCATCATCGGTAAAACAACCATGGCAGGCGGTACAGGCCATGTGGTGGAGTTCTGTGGCGAAGCCATTCGTGATCTTTCTATGGAAGGCCGTATGACAGTTTGTAATATGGCGATTGAAATGGGCGCGAAAGCCGGCTTAATCGCACCAGATGAAACTACTTTCGAATACTTAAAAGGTCGTCCACATGCACCGAAAGGTAAAGATTGGGATGATGCCGTTGCTTATTGGAAAACCTTAAAATCCGATGATGATGCGAAATTTGACACGGTCATCACATTAGAAGCGAAAGATATTGCGCCACAGGTAACTTGGGGAACAAACCCAGGCCAAGTAATCGGTATCGATCAGCCAGTGCCAAATCCAGCAGAAATGACCGATCCCGTGACTCGTGCTTCAGCAGAAAAAGCATTGAATTATATTGGCTTAGACGCTAACGCTGATTTAAAAGAAATTCCAGTAGATCAAGTGTTTATCGGTTCTTGTACTAATGCTCGTATCGAAGATTTACGTGCGGCAGCGGCTGTCATGAAAGGCCGCAAAAAAGCCGATAACGTAAAACGTATTTTAGTGGTACCGGGCTCCGGTTTAGTGAAAGAACAAGCAGAAAAAGAAGGCTTGGATAAAATCTTTATCGAAGCGGGCGCTGAATGGCGTAATCCGGGCTGCTCAATGTGCTTAGGGATGAACGATGACCGTTTAGGCGAATGGGAACGTTGTGCTTCTACTTCGAACCGTAACTTTGAAGGTCGCCAAGGTCGTAATGGTCGTACTCACTTGGTGAGTCCTGCCATGGCTGCCGCAGCGGGAATGTTCGGTAAATTCGTTGATATTCGTGACGTCACATTAAACTAAGGAGCAGAAAATGGCAGGATTTAAACAACTTTCAGGCTTAGTAGTGCCATTGGATGCGGCAAACGTGGACACGGATGCGATTATTCCAAAACAATTTTTACAAGCCATTACCCGCGTAGGTTTTGGCAAACACTTATTCCATGAATGGCGTTATTTGGATGTAGAAGGCACTAAACCAAATCCAGATTTCGTATTGAATTATCCACAATATCAAGGTGCGACCATTTTATTAGCGCGTAAAAACCTTGGTTGCGGTTCTTCTCGTGAACATGCACCTTGGGCATTAGCCGATTACGGTTTCAAAGTGATGATCGCACCAAGTTTTGCGGATATTTTCTACAACAACAGCTTAAATAACCACATGTTACCGATTCGTTTAAGCGAAGAAGAAGTGGAAGAAATCTTCCAATGGGTGTGGGCAAATGAAGGCAAACAAATCCATGTGGATTTGGAAGCGATAACGGTCACTGTAGGTGACAAAGTCTATCACTTTGAACTGGATGAATTCCGCCGTCATTGTTTGTTAAACGGCTTGGATAACATCGGTTTGACGTTACAACACGAAGATGCCATCAGTGAATACGAAAAAAATATTCCGGCATTTTTACGTTAATCTGTTTTTTTACTCGGACAGCAAATATTGCTAACCATTCGGCGGACAATTTGTCCGCCTTTCTTTTTGAAAACATTCCATTTTTTTACCGCACTTTTTCCCCTTTTATTTGACAGTATCCATGCTTATCCCTATTATTCCGACCAATATTGATTGATTTTAAAAAGAGCTGTCTATGTCACATAATCAAACCGAATTACTGAAAAAATCCCTCGCTGAACGCATCCTTATTTTAGATGGTGCGATGGGGACGATGATCCAAAAATACAAACTCACTGAGGCTGATTTTAGAGGCGAGCGTTTTAAAGAAAGTGCGGTTGATTTACGTGGTAATAATGACTTGCTCACCTTAACCCAACCCCTGTTAATTTCTGCCATTCATGAGAAATATTTAACCGCAGGCGCCGATATTATTGAAACCAATACTTTCAGTTCTACCACCATTGCACAAGCGGATTATGATTTACAGTCTATTGCCTACGAACTGAATTTTGCAGGGGCAAAACTAGCGCGTTTGGCCGCTGATAAATACTGCACACCAGAAAAACCTCGCTTTGTTGCGGGTGTATTAGGGCCAACCAACCGTACAGCCTCTATTTCTCCTGATGTAAACGATCCAGGTTTCCGTAATGTGACGTTTATGGAATTGGTCGATGCCTATGCCCAAGCAACCAAAGGCTTAATTGAAGGTGGTGCTGATTTAATCATGATCGAAACCATTTTCGACACGTTAAACGCAAAAGCCGCCATTTTCGCCATTGAAACCGTATTTGAAGAATTAGGTGTGGAATTGCCGATTATGATTTCCGGCACCATTACCGATGCTTCCGGCCGTACCCTTTCCGGACAAACCACAGAAGCATTCTACAACTCGCTTCGTCACGCTAAACCACTGACTTTTGGTTTGAACTGTGCGCTCGGCCCGAAAGAACTTCGCCAATATGTTGAACAACTGTCTAAAATCAGCGAAACCTATGTGTCGGTTCACCCGAATGCGGGCTTACCAAATGCCTTTGGTGGCTATGATTTGGGTGCAGAAGAGATGGCTGCACATCTTAAAGAGTGGGCTGAAAGTGGCTTTGTGAATATTGTCGGGGGTTGTTGTGGTACGACGCCAGAGCATATCAAAGCCTTTGCCGATGCCATGCAAGGTATTCCACCACGTAAATTGCCTGAAATTAAAACCGCGATGCGTTTATCAGGCTTAGAACCACTCAATATTGATGATGAAAGCCTATTCGTGAACGTGGGCGAACGTAATAACGTGACAGGTTCGGCGAAATTCAAACGCTTAATTAAAGAAGACAAATTTGCCGAAGCCATTGAAATTGCTATCGACCAAGTGGAAAACGGTGCACAAGTGATCGACGTCAATATGGACGAAGCCTTATTAGACGGCAAAAAATGTATGACCCGCTTCCTCAATATTATGGCGACCGAGCCAGATGCTGCCAAAGTGCCAGTCATGATCGACTCGTCTAAATGGGAAGTGATTGAGGCAGGTTTGCAATCGGTGCAAGGTAAACCGATTGTGAACTCTATTTCGTTGAAAGAAGGCGAAGAAATCTTTGTCGAACACGCTAAACTGGTGCGTAAATACGGCGCAGCCGTAGTGGTTATGGCATTCGATGAAGTGGGACAAGCCGATACCGAAGATCGCAAAGTAGAAATCTGTACCCGTGCCTATAACATTTTAGTCAATCAACTTGGCTTCCCACCAGAAGATATTATTTTCGACCCGAACATTTTCGCCATTGGTACGGGGATTGAAGAACACAACAACTACGGTGTGGATTTCATCAACGCTACAGGTCGCATTAAACGCGCGCTACCGCATGCGAAAATCTCGGGCGGGGTGTCTAATGTCTCTTTCTCATTCCGTGGTAACAACGTGATGCGTGAAGCCATTCACGCCGTCTTCCTCTATCACGCCATCAAACAAGGCATGGATATGGGGATTGTGAATGCGGGGCAACTTGCGATTTATGACGATCTCGATCCTGAATTACGTGAAATTGTAGAAGATGCGGTATTAAACCGCAGCCCTGATGCCACTGAAAAACTACTCGATATTGCAGAAAAATATCGTAATCAAGGCAACGATGAAAGTGCGGTCGATTCTGTCGCAGAATGGCGTACTTGGCCAGTGGAAGAACGTTTAAAACACGCGCTGGTGAAAGGGATTACCACTTACATTGTGGAAGATACTGAAGAAGCTCGCCAAACATTGCCAAGCCCATTAGATGTGATTGAAGGCCCGTTGATGGCAGGCATGGACGTAGTCGGCGATTTATTCGGTGACGGTAAAATGTTCCTGCCACAAGTGGTGAAATCTGCACGCGTGATGAAACAATCTGTGGCGTATTTAGAGCCGTTTATCAATGCCACCAAACAAAAAGGTTCAAGCAACGGTAAAGTGGTGATTGCAACCGTAAAAGGCGACGTGCACGATATCGGTAAAAACATCGTAAGCGTGGTAATGCAATGTAATAACTTTGAAGTGATTGACTTGGGCGTGATGGTGCCTGCGGACAAAATCATTCAAACCGCCATTGATGAAAAAGCGGACATCATCGCGTTAAGTGGTTTAATTACCCCTTCTTTAGATGAGATGGAATACTTCTTGGGTGAAATGACTCGCTTAGGCTTAAACCTGCCTGTGATGATTGGCGGTGCAACCACCTCTAAAGAACATACGGCGATTAAACTTTATCCAAAATATAAAGAACACGGCGTATTTTATACCTCAAATGCCTCTCGTGCGGTGACAGTGTGTGCGACATTAATGAACCCTGAAAGCCGTGCGGCATTGTGGGAACAATTCAAGAAAGATTACGAGAAAATCCAACAATCCTTTTCTAACCGTAAACCACTGCGTAAGCAACTGAGCATTGAAGAAGCACGTGCAAACCGCTTTGATGGCTTTAGTGGTGAATGGGCAGATTACGTGCCGCCAAAACCAAACCAAACAGGCATTGTGGAATTTAAAAACGTGCCGATTGCCGAGCTGCGAAAATTTATCGACTGGTCGCCATTCTTCCGCATTTGGGGCTTAATGGGCGGCTATCCGGATGCCTTTGATTATCCGGAAGGCGGCGAAGAAGCTCGTAAAGTATGGAATGATGCGCAAGTGGTCTTAGATGAATTAGAGCAAAACCATAAACTCAACCCAAGCGGTATTTTAGGTATCTTCCCTGCGGAACGTGTGGGCGATGATGTAGTACTTTTTGCTGATGAAGAACGCACACAACCCATTGGCACGGCTTACGGCTTACGCCAACAAACCGAACGGGGCAAAAACAGCAAAAGCCCGTTTAACTTTGCCTTAAGCGACTTTATTGCCGATCGCGAAAGCGGCAAAAAAGACTGGATGGGGATGTTCGCCGTTTGTGCGGGTATTGAAGAAATGGAGCTTGTAGAAGGCTATAAAGCGGCAAGCGATGACTACAACGCTATCTTGCTACAAGCTGTGGGCGATCGCTTAGCCGAAGCGATGGCAGAATACCTGCACTTTGAGCTTCGCACCCGCATTTGGGGCTACACGCAAGAAGAATTCGACAATCAAGGTTTAATCAATGAAAACTATGTCGGCATCCGCCCTGCACCGGGTTATCCAAGCTGCCCAGAGCATACCGAAAAAGCCTTGATTTGGGATTTATTAGAAGTCGAACAACGCATTGGCATGAAACTCACCGAAAGCTACGCCATGTGGCCGGCAGCTTCCGTCTGCGGTTGGTACTTCACCCACCCTGCAAGTAACTATTTCACTTTAGGTCGCATTGATGAAGACCAAGCTCAAGATTATGCCAAACGTAAAGGTTGGGATGAGAGAGAGATGATGAAATGGCTAGGTGTGGCGATGAAGTAGATTTATAATACTTTAAATCATTCATTAGCTTTCATAAATAAATTTAGCTTTTATAAAAGACTCTTGTTTCATAAAAAAATTGAATATATGATACAGGAAATATTAGAATAATTCCTTTAGGAAATATAATGAATAATTTTAAAAATAAAATTTCTCCTTCCATGTGGCTTAATAATTTTCTTTGTAAAAGAGACTTGAAAAAACCTAATGGTTCACCTTTATATACTTACCAAGTAAGCGATAGTGAATTTAATGAACTAAAAATATATTTACAATCTGCCGTTCAGCACGACAAAGAAAATTATATTTTACCAGCACTATTCTGTCTGTACTGTTCTGAATGGTATCGCAGGTTTTATAAAGGGGAATGGAGTTGGGAGCCTATATTAAAATCATTAAATATCAAATTAGAAACTAACTTTCGTAGCTACTTAGTTCAAAATGGACTTAAGTATTGGAATAGACAAATAATTCGATATAATAATTCTCATAACAGTTATCTTGGTTCGATATTTCGTGAAGGCGGTCTACCTTACTCATTACTTATCCAAGAAGGTAGTCGATTCCAAGAATTATTTCGAAAAATACTCGACCTATACTATAAAAATCCTCAACTTATCTTAGAACAGAACTCTTTACTACCTTTTCTTAATTACTTCCCCGAAGCTTTTAAAGAGAAAACAACATTATCTTTAATCATAGAAATGGCAAGTAATTTAATATCCTTAGTAGACAAACATGATCTCGCTCATCTATCTGACCCTATTGGCTATCTTGAGGAAAATCTCCCTGATTGGCGAATTAAATTTCCTATTCCTTTAACTGATAAAACTGCTGATAAATTTATACTTGGGCTATTTAATTCAGTAGTTAAAGAAAAAAAATTAAGATTAAAATTAAATAATAAACTTACCATTAAACAATATTTATTATCTTTATGTAACACTGAATTTAGGGTTTCGCTAGATATTCCTAAAGTTTTTAGTTTTATTCCTTCTGAAGAAATCTCCTCGCAGAGATTTACTCTTTATCTTTATGAAGGTAATAGATGTTTAAGTGAAATAAGTTCCGCATATCTGAACCACCGTGACTCATCGAACCAAGAGAGAGTGGAGATTAAATTACGAAATACTAATCTAGATGTAAAAAGAATAAACTATGAAATGCCGTTAAGGTTAGTTATTACACAACAAGGCATGATTATTTATCAAGAGCCTCTTATAGAAAGTGAACTATTAATTGATGATATGCCCGTAATTTTAAGTGATGAGGAACATCCTCAAGTTATGGGAATAGGTAGTGTAAAGAAAAAAAGGACATCACTACATCTTATAGTGAATAAATCATCAACGATTGAGTTAATTAGCTCGCATTCCAAAATACAACAAATTGATGAAACTAGTAATTATAAACACTATCGATTTAGTGGCGAAATAGTAATTATTCAAAATAGTGAGAAATTCTTTATTTCAAGCCTAAATGACCATATTAGAGAGGAAATAAAGATTATTGGACACATGTTGCCTTATTTCACACCTAACGGAAACCCTATCTATTTAGGCAGACCGAAGCTTAGTCAAAAGAATGATATATTCAATTTAGACATTCTAAATAATCAACATGATAACTCTATTTATGGTAGTAACTATGCTCGAATCTTAGACGGTGAAGGCAATACTATATTTAAGAAAAAAATATCCATTCTTCCTCCTGATTTTAAGGTAAAATTATATAACAACAGAACACCTAGAAATGGAATAGTTGAGTTTTCTACATCTCAATCATTTACAATAGAAAACTTATCTGATGGTTTAAGTAGCCAAATTACTCCCATTCTTGATATTGGGAAAAAACTACATGTAATAAGTAACTCAATTCCTCCATCTATACTAAAAGTTAGAATCCGATGTAATTTAGGTTCATCTGTGGATATAGAACTTCCTTTTCCCTCTTCTGGGGTATTATTATTAAATAAAGATCAGAATGAAATTCCAATTAATGAAACTCTTTCTTTAAAAGAACTTTTAGGATGTCGTTTACGTTTTTATCCTGATATTAATACAGCCACGGTATATACTGTAGACATAAAAAATAGCTTAAACAATCAGAAGTATTGGACTTACCATATTAATGATAAGCCTGTTGACATAAACTTATATGAATTACGTCAAGAGATATTATCTTTACTATCTTCAACAGGAAATTTAGATGAAATAATAAAAGTAATTATTTCAAGAAACAACATAGAAATCAGACAGATTAATATTGGACTATACTCAGATAATATTTCAATTAAGAATGGTACTATAGAACTCCACAATACAGATATAAAACTAGAATTATTATCTTTAACAACTTTAGAAACTAACTCTTTAATATTGACTGATGAAGGAAAATATTTACTTCCGAATCAAATTTACAGTCCAAGCTTAATTATCCCTCAAAAAAACTCGGTCTTACAGAGCAGAGCTGAATTCATTCCTGCTACACACTTAATACCAATTCAAGAAGAGTTACAACATGCTATATCTCTTCCACCAGAGCAATATCAAATAGGTATCCAAGTAGTATTAGATAAAATGGCAAAAGACATAAATCACCCAGGATGGGAATATTTAGATAAGCTTTACTCTAGATTTAACTATTTACCTCTCCCAACCTTCTTAGTATGGAAAGAATTGATTAAAAACCATGAGGCTCTAGCTATGTTTGTGGTAAGACATAATGAAACAGAGAAAATCATGCAAATACTACAGGATGAGTACAATGTCATTTGGCTACTTATTCCAATATCAACTTGGCATGATAAACTTGATAAGTTTAAACAAAAATACCTGGAATTTCCATCATTGATATTAGATGAATTATTAAAAGATAAAATGGATAAAATTTATTACTTTTTACCAGCTATAAAGAAAGAAAATAATAAATTACCAATTTCTATAATGCATAATTCCATATTACCTCAATGGTATCAAGAATTAAATAGAAGACACTGTGAAGAATATTGGATTTCTGATTTTTCTGAAGAACTTATGGAATGGATCGAGATAAATTATCCAGCATTAAATTTTCCACTCTATAGTAAAGCACATCAAGCGGTAGTATATTTTCCATTCTTCGCTGCAGCTGTTACAGCTGGAAAAGCTAAATTTAATGATTTAAGAGATATGACAGATAAAGATTTTTATATTTTTAAATCTCTTATTGAATTTGACCAAGATTGGTTTAAACCAGTTTATTTATTTTCACTTGAATACTTTAACTAATTCTAGAAATTAATAATAGAGAGAATAATATGAAAGCTTATTTTTCAAAACTAAGAATACAAACAAATAATAAAGCAAAAGAAGCATCTTTAAGTATTTTAGGCATCTCACAACCAGAATTAAGAAATCACTTAAGTCAACAAATGACTCAGTGCGAAGCTTTCGTGACTCAACCTATTTTTGAACCTATGTTTAGTTGGGAAAAACATATTCATAAAATGGAAGAATTAGGTAGAGAAGGACTACTATCTGACGCTGTGATTGAAGCACTTAATTCTGATAAAAATGATCGATATGTATTTAAGAAGTATTGGTATCCTTTTAAACACCAATACCAAGCATGGAAAGATTTACTTTCTAGAAATACGCAATCTAGAATTATTACTAGCGGTACCGGCTCAGGTAAAACAGAGTGTTTTATGGTTCCAGTATTAGAAGATCTTTACCGAGAAACAGCTCAAAATAATGAACAATTAACGGGGGTGAGAGCTCTATTTCTTTATCCTCTAAATGCATTAATCAACTCTCAACAAGAAAGATTAAGCGCTTGGACAAGCCACTTTGGAGATAAATTACGATTCTGCTTGTATAATGGAGAAACAGAAGAGTTTTCCGAGACAGTAAAACATGCCCAAAAACTAACACCTCAGCAAGTCTTATCTCGTGAACTATTGAGAGAAAATCCATCGCCTATTTTAGTAACAAATGGCACTATGCTGGAACATATGTTAATTCGACAAATAGATGCTCCCATTATCAATAAATCTAAGGGAAAATTACGCTGGATAATTCTTGATGAAGCTCATACTTATGTCGGTTCACAAGCAGCTGAATTAGCCTTACAATTGCGTCGAGTTATGAATGCATTTGAAGTAAAAGCTGAAGATATTCGTTTTGTTGCCACCTCTGCAACGATTGCTGGGACAGATTCTGAAAGACAGCTAAAACGATATTTATCTAACTTAGCCAATATTTCTGAATCACAAATTGCAGTTATCGGAGGACAACGTCAAATTCCTGCACTTCCTACACTACCCCAAAAATCACTTACATTAGAAGATATTGAAAAAATTGAAAATGAAAATGAAATTTCAGAGCTACGCTTTAATGCCTTACTAAGCTCACCAAAAGCTATTGAAATCCGAAATTTATTTGCTCATAAAATAGTTTCTACTCAAGATGCATTGAATAAATTTATAGATCTTGATGAACCTACATTATACCGCTGGCTTGACCTTTTAACATCAACAAAAAAAGATTCATCTAGCGAAGCATTCCTAAAATTACGTGCTCATTATTTTCAAAGAACTCTATCTGGATTATGGGCATGCATTGATCCTAACTGTCCAGCCAAACAACATACCCCACTAAAACAAAATTGGGCATTCGGTAAAGTCTTTAGTCAACAGCGTACAAAGTGTGACTGTGGTGCAGCTGTGCTAGAACTCGTATTTTGTGAAGAATGTAATTCTCCACACTTACTTGCGAATCTAAAAAATGAAAAATTAGTACAATGGACAGGAAAAGCCGAGGATGAATTTGCTTTATTAGATGAAGTGATCCCTGAGGAAATGGAAATACCTGAAATAAAAGAACTAAGCTCTAGCGAGGAAGTACTTTTAAGTCGAAATGAACATACTGATTATGTTCATCGGTATTTTGATCGTGATGGTCACTCTCAAGATATAAAAGAAAAAGGCATTTCGTATTACCAATTGCATTCCAATACCCAAACCTGTTCATTCTGTGGATATACCGGGCGTGGAGCTTATGGGAAAGCCATGCGAAGAAGCTTACTAAGCGTGCCTTTTTATACCATAAACCTTGTCCCAACTGTTCTAGAATATTGTGCTGAAATTGAAAAAGATAAATTGGATAAACCAAGTCGAGGAAAACGATTAATTACATTTACTGATAGTCGTCAAGGTACTGCAAAAATGTCAATAAAGATGCAGCAAGATGCCGAACGCTCTCGCTTGCGCGGTTTAGTTGTCAAAAAATTAAAACCTATGGTTGAAAGTAAAAGTGTGCCTCCAGATGATCTTAAAAATAAAATGCAAGGACTGGGCAGTATGCCTAAAAATCTATTAAAGCAAAATTGGGGGACACTACAACAACTTTTTTCTAACGATGAAAAAACAAGACAAGAAATTGAAGCATATTTACAATCTGAAGATGAAATAGTACCTCTTGCAAAATCGTGGTCTGAAATGATAGATGAGTTATCTAAAGATCTTGATCAAATCATGGTTGAAGAAAATAACAAGCTTGCCCCTAATGTATTTGATAATACTGAGGGAAGCTTGCGATTAGCAAGTTTATTATTATTACGTGAATTTATGCGACGGCCTAAAAACCGTAATAATCTTGAAACACAGGGATTAGTCAAATTAGTTTATCCTGCATTAAATAAAGTTACCAATATGCCTAACAACTGGGAAGAAAGAGGACTTACGCTTAAAGACTGGAAAGATTTTCTCAAAATAGCACTAGATTTCTATATACGTGAAAATTTCTTTATTAAAATTGAAGATACCTTAAAACGATGGGTAGGATTACCTGTTTATGAACGTAGTGTAATTAGTCCAAGATCATCCGATGAAAGTGAGACAAAAGTGCGCCATTGGATTCAAGTAAAAGCTGGAAAGGCTGAACAGCAGCGCTTAATTAGTTTGCTTTCAGCTGGGTCTGGGCTAAAACCAGAAAATAATGCGGATGCGGATATCATTAATGAATGGTTAAAAGCTGCTTGGGATGAATTAACTACACGATTAAACATTTTAACCGAGCAAGAAAAAAAATATCGACTAGATTTTAAAAGTCACGCTACACCTGGCGAAAGTAACGTAAGTCTATCTATATTGGATAAAGCTTTTATTTGTCCAATTAGTAATAAATTACTAGATACAACTTTTAAAGGATTTACTCCCTATATCCCATCTGCATTTAGAAAGATTGCCAAAACAAGTGATTTAAAAGAATTTAAATGTGAAGAAATTAAATTACCTTCTTTATGGAAATTTGAAACGAGTAATGAATACATAGAATATATTGAATTAACAAGAAAGCAAATTGCTGAAAATGCTGAAATACAAAAACTACGAGAGCGAAATTTATGGACCGATATAAATGATAGTGCCGTAGAAGGTGGCTATTTTTATACAACTGCTGAACATTCAGCCCAGCAAAATCGAGATCAACTGAAACAATATGAAGAAGAATTCAAAATAGGTAGAAGAAATGTCCTAAATTGCTCTACCACAATGGAAATGGGCGTTGATATAGGAGGAATTATTGCCGTTATCATGAATAATGTACCTCCACATCCAGCAAATTATCTGCAACGAGCTGGACGCGCTGGACGCTCTCAAGAGGCTAGAGCAATTAGCTTTACTCTATGCAAAGATAATCCTCATGACCAAGCAGTATTCAATAACCCTAAATGGGCCTTTACTACACCTATTCCTGCGCCATATGTTGAATTTAGTTCCCCTAAAGTAGTGCAACGACATTTGAACGCTTTTTTATTGGGTAAATATCTTCTTTCGCTTGGTATATCAAAGGATCGAACAAAATTAAGTAGTGAATGGTTTTATGGAAAAGCAGAAGGAGAAAATAGCTTTTCTTTTGCAGATAAATTCGAAAAATGGCTAGATAATCCGAAGACTCAAGCCCTATTCAATAATTCTATAAATACAATTATAAGAGGAACTTGCTTACAAAATAGTTCTATCAGAAAAATCTATTCTGATGCATCTAAATCTATTAAAAATTTAAATGAGAATTGGTTAAAAGAATATGAGTATATTCAAAAAGAGTTAAAAACATCTACAGGACATTACCATTATAGCTTAACACAAGCCAAAAAACGGCTATCTGATGATTACTTAATTAACTCTCTTGCTCAAAAATCATTCTTACCAGCTTACGGATTTCCAACAAATATTGTAGAACTTGTAACTGACAATTTATCTCAATTTAAGCAAGAAAGTTATGATAGTAAGAGAAATAAAAAATTACCAAGTAGAGAATTACCAGTTGCTATTCGAGAATATGCACCTGGCGTAGATATTGCGTTAGACGGTGTAGTTTACCGTAGTGCTGGAATTACTTTAAATTGGCAAAAAATACATCAACAAAATGCAAAAGAAGCTCAGAAATTTGATATCGCATGGCGTTGCCCTCATTGCGGAGAATCAGGTTATGAAACAGGCTCAGAAAAATATGAGCAACTGAAATGTTCTCAATGTGAATCTCATATTCCTGATGAATATCAAAGACGAACAATTCAACCGACTGGATTTTTAGTCGATTTTTACCAACATTTATCAAATAATGTTGCAGAAAATCATTTTTTACCAATCCAAAATGCCTGGGTAATTGCAAAAACTAAAATGAAATCGTTACCGACGCCTGAACTTGGAATGATGAGAGCAGATTCACAAGGTCATGTGTTTTATCATAATTCTGGTTTTGGTGGAAATGGGTATGCTGTCTGTATGGAATGCGGTAGAGCCGAATCGATGACTAAAGACAACCATTTCCCTAAAAACTTAGATCCAGAGAATCCCAAGGCAATACATTACTCTCCCAAGGCAGCAAATATTAAAGAGGGAGAATCAAGAACTCCTTGTACTGGTAATATTTTAAAAAATATTCATTTAGGGGTTTCTACATATACTGACGTGTTTGAAATTATTCTAAAAAGCCCTGAAAACGGCTATTTATCTAATAGCGATAAAGATGTTTCTATTGCCACAACATTAAGTGTAGCATTAAGAAGAGCATTAACAGAACAACTTGGTATTTCGAATAATGAAGTTCAGTATAGTATCCGTCCTGTCAAATTACCTGGAAAACAAAACACTTTTGCACTGCAATTATTCGATACCATATCTGGAGGTGCTGGATTTTCAAGTAATGCTATTCACCATATATCCGATATTCTAAAAAAAATGGTATCTATTCTTCATTGTCCTGAATGTGAAACATACTGTAATCATTGCTTATTGGAATACGATTCTAGGTTTGATTTTGAAAAATTAAACAGAAAATTAGCTCTAGAATGGTTAGGTTCTTTTGAAAATCACCTTTCATTACCACAACAATATCAAAGCTCTATTAAAAATGGGAAATATAGTGCGCTTAATCTAAAAGAGAAATTAAATGATCTCATAAACAACCATATTTACAATATAAAATTTGTATTATCTGAAAAAATAGATGAATGGGATATCTCATTAAGTAAAGTTAAAAACATATTAATACCATTAATAAACGAAAATATAAATATTGAATTCATTATTCCTAAAAAGGATTTAAATGATGAAATAAAAGATTTTTTTTATCACGTCCAATTATTAGGCATAAAAATCAGTTATGCAGATACCAATAAAAACATTGTCTACCAAGCAACATCAGATAAAGGATGTATTACACTTGCTAGCTCAGAACAATCTAGTAAAATATTTGGTGATAATTGGCTAGATTCAGGAAGTTTAACTTTTTATTCATATGATGAGTCGGAAATATTCGGTGAACAAGTAGTTTTTGAAAAATCTATATCACCAGTAAGCCAATCAATTATTGAGATAAGTAATGAACTTAGAGGCAAGCAATTAAATTATTTTGGGAGAGGAATTAAATCCCTATTAGAAAAAAACAACATTCATTTTAAAAACTTATTTGAAAATGAAGAAGTAATATCATTAACATATTGTGATCGTTATTTACGTAATCCAATGGTTGTATTACTACTAGGGGAAATAATAAAAGCATTCTCAAATCAATCAAATCCTAGAGTTTATATTAACACTGTCTATGTAAATAAGAATAATTACCAAAATTCTTATTTGCTTAAACATGACTGGCAAAATGAATTAGATTACAGTGAGATTATAGAACGATACATATCTCAGCGTACGGCACTTTCTGTACAAGTATCTGTATCAAAAAATAATAAAGATCTTCCACACTCTCGCTCCTTGAAGTTAAAATTTAAATCGAGAAAAACTATGCAAATTTTCTTTGACCAAGGAATGGGATTTTGGAGCCTTAAGAGTGATGATATGCTTTGTTTTGATTTTAATAGAAATATTGAAGAGCAGATTGAACGATTAAATCAAGTAAGGCAAAAGGCAACTATTGGAGATTCTGAACATAATACATTCTTATATATAAGAACATAATAAGATATTATTAAATTTGAAATACTTTTGTTAAAAGTCTAACTATTTGTAAGTTGTAAGGAACCCTATAAAAAAATTTATCTCTTTGCTTTGCTTAGTATTAGCAGCTTGTTCTAGTAACAATACGCCACCTGCTTACGACAGTACAACGCCCTTTTACGAATATATGACTCGCTTGGAAGGTGAAGAAATATTAATTCGAGGTATTGTTAAAACGCCGGATAATAAAACTTATTTACTGAGTGATAACGAAGATTATGAGTTTTCAGGTATTGATGCGCGTTATTTACAACCTTTATTCCAACCTGAATACATGACAAAGCTTTTAAAATCCAATAGAAGGGATGATAAATTTTATCTAGCACTTTCCTTTAATGCTGACCGTAGTAATAACCTTGTTAAAGTAAACTATGACCTAAAATTACCGATGAAATACCTTAATACGCTTCGTCAAAGTTTGAAAGGATTAGAGCAACGTTGGCGAATAATTTATGATGATGGTAATTGTGGAGTAAGCGATTTCTTCCATCAAGAACCTTCTGAATGCAAAGATAATAAGCCTAAAACTCAAATTATTCTTCGTATGAAAGGGAAAGATAATAAGTCAATCATTGATGGGCGTATAGTGAAATTAAATAATCGTGATGAAATTTTGAAAAAATCCTCACTTCCTATGCCAATACCTACATCTCTTAGTAATTATCGTCTAAAAACAGACGAAGAGATTCGATCAGCGAAATGGCATGAAACTAAACGTGAAATTAGAGAATCAACCAAACAGGGAGCAGAAACAGCACTAATCATTATTACTGCACCAATCTGGTTACCTATGACGATCGGGTGGGAGCCTGGTAGGGGTCCTTTTGGGCGCAAGTAGTTACTTATCATATTTCATTTTCTTTATAATGGCGCACGCTCGCAGCGTGTGCCAAATTTTACTAAAAAACACTTCAAAAACTCACCGCACTTTCTCCTTTGTATATTGCACTATCCCCAATTTCCGCTATTATACTCCCTTTCTCATTCACTCTACTCTCGGAACTTTATCAATGAATAAATTTAAAATAGCATTACTCACGGCTGCATTCGTAGGGCTGTTTGCTTGTACCACAACACAACAACCAAAGAAAACCGTTAAAACACGATACCTTAAAAATAACATTAGCCAAGCGGAATTAAACAATCCGAAAGATTACAAGCGTTATTACTATTCTTGCCGTAATTCAGAAACGGGCTCGAATTCTTATTTAACCACTTACTTCCCGCTTTCAAGAGAAAGCCGCATGAAAGATAACTTTGGTATTTATTTCCAATTAGACGGTGGAAAAGCAGTGCCGTTTGATCATGTGGAAAATCGTACCTTAAATGCACGTGGAAATCGCTTTGAAGTGATTTATCGCTCTTATGAGCCGATTGATGGTAGTTATGTTGATTTAATCGCACGTGAAAATAATTCTGTGTACTACAAGAATAATCAAGGCATGAGAAGCACTTGGTTAAACTGTCGAGAAGGCTAATTTTCACTGAAAGTGCGGTCATTTTAGACGTATTTTTCCAAACAAAAAAGCACGAGGTTAAACTCGTGCTTTTTCTTTTTTATTTCGATTATGCTTTTGCTTGTGCGCGTTTCACGAAAACGACTGAAAGCGTGAATGCCACCACAAATGAAATCACCATACCAATGCAGTACATCGCAAGGCTATCTGGTTTGATCGATGGAATACCTAAGAAACCTGCTGCGCCTAATGCAATGGCTTTTACATTGAAGAATGCGATAAAGGCACTTGCTAAACCTGAACCAATCATCGCCGCAAAGAAAGCCTGACGATAGCGTAAGTTCACCCCGAACATCGCCGGTTCAGTAATCCCTAATAATGCAGAGATACCTGATGGTACCGCTAAACCGCGTACTTTTGGATCTTTTAATGCCACTGCCACACCTAAACAGGCCGCACCTTGTGCGATATTTGACATTGCCGCGATAGGGAAAATAAAGGTACCGCCTGTATTTGCCATTTCAGCCAATAATTGTGTTTCAACCGCAATGAAGGTTTGGTGCATACCGGTGATAACGATTGGTGCATAGAATGCCCCGAAGATTGCGCCGCCCACGAAACCTAAGGTGTCATATAACCAAGTTAAACCTGATGCAATTAATGAACCCGCTTCACGACCGATTGGACCAATTACGGTAAACGCTAAGAAGCCTGCAATAAAGAGCGAGAATAATGGGGTAATGAGGTTATCTAAGTAAGAAGGCACAAACTTACGGAAGGTTTTTTCTAAGGTTGCTAATACCCAAGCAGAAACTAATGTTGGGATAACCGTGCCTTGATAGCCGACTTTTTCAATTTCAAGACCGAATACATTCCAGTATTGGATTTTGCCTTGAGCAAGGGTTAATGCGTAGTTCCAACCGTCTGCTAATGCAGGGTGAACTAATAACATCCCAAGCGCTGCCCCTAAGAATGGGTTACCACCAAATTTACGGGTGGCAGAGAAACCAAGTAATACCGGTAAGAATACAAATGGTGCATTCGCGATGGTATTAATGAAGTCCACCAAATCCGCAAGACCTGGGTGCATATCAATCACGCTTAATTCATCAACGAAGAAACCTTTCGCTGTAAGCATGGAGTGAATACCCATTAACAAACCGCCTGCTACGATTGCCGGAATGATTGGCACGAAAATATCCGCTAAGCCTTTCACCAAACGTTGCAATAAGTTTTGATTGCCTGACGCCGCTTCTGCCACTTCGGCTTTGCTCACATCGCCGATACCAAGCAATTTGGTAAGTTCAGCATGGACTTTATTCACCGTACCTGAACCGAAGATAATTTGATATTGACCCGCGACAGCAAACTGCCCTTTCACGCCTTCAATGTTATCAATACCTTCTTTGTCCACTTTGCTTTCATCGTTTAACACAATACGTAAACGCGTTGCACAATGTGCTGCTGTGGCGATGTTTTCTTTGCCGCCAAGTTTATCAATCACTTGTTGGGCGATTTGAGGGAAGTTCATAGTGCTCTCCTAATGGGTTTCTAAAAAAAGAAATTGACCGATTGTAACTAAAACGGGGGATAATAACTAGCGGTCTAAACAAATTTTAGGCGAAAAAAAACCGACTTGATTAAGTCGGTTTATAGTTGGTGCTCTGAGCGAGACTTGAACTCGCACGGCCTGCGGCCACTACCCCCTCAAGATAGCGTGTCTACCAATTCCACCACCAGAGCGTTTATTCTGTTTTTATTCCTTATTGCGGAATGTCATTATTTTTGTTTTCAACTGCTGGAGCAGCTTGTTGTTGCTGTTGTTGAACTTGTTCAGCAGTTTGAGATAAATCGTCAAACGAACCTTTTTGTACGTTGCCACGGTGAGAGTTAATGTTACCTAACACTAAAGCAATCACAAAAAAGCCAGTTGCTAAGATTGCACTGGTACGAGTTAAAAAGTTACCTGCACCTGCAGAACCAAACATAGTACCTGATGCACCGCCGCCAAATGACGCACCTGCGTTCGCGCCTTTACCTTGTTGAATAAGGATAAAGCCGATTAAGGCGATACAAATTAATACATAAACAAATAATAAAATATTGTACATTATTCTTTCTTCTCTAAATTGCGATTTCGCAAGAAAACTGGGAGCAAATGTTATATAAAATTCACGCTTTTCGCAAGCGCTTTCCCATTTTTTTTACTTAATTGTATTAAGTTTAATCAATTTTCAGCGTTTAAATCTTCCGATTTTTTGACCGCTCTTTTTCGTTTCGTTGCTGGTGTGCTTAAACCTTTTGAAATCTGACTTAAACGACGTAATGCAGTGAAATCAACAAAACGCACTAAATCCGGCAACATTTGATTAAGCGTAAACATAAATTGCTGATAACTCGCCTGTTTTTGACTGATATCCGTTAATTGCGCTTCCCAATGTGCCGTCATATCAGGTTGTGTAGCAATATCCGGCAAAGCTGAAATGAGGATCCGCCCCGTTTCTGTGCTGTGAATATTGCGTCCTTTTTTCGTCAAAAAACCGCGTTTAAACAGTAATTCAATAATGCCTGCACGGGTGGCTTCTGTACCAAGTCCATCGGTTTCACGCAGAATTTTTTTCAATTCTTTATCTTGCACAAAACGCGCAATCCCTGTCATGGCGGAAAGCAACGTCGCATCAGTAAAAGGTTTTGGTGGTTGCGTTTTTTTGCTCACCACTTCACCTCGTTCGCAATACAGAATCTGCCCTTTTTTCACCATCGGCAATAGCGGTTCTTGATTTTCATCTTCGTCTTCTTTGCCGAGCAACTCTTTCCACCCTGCGGTTTGCAAGTTGCGTGCTTGTGCCACAAAAGTACCGCCTGCAATACTTAAGGTAATTTTGCTTTTACGATATTCCGCATCAGGGCAGAACTGCAATAAATACTGGCGAGCAATCAGTTCATAAATACGTTGTTCATCAATGCTTAGATTTATCGAGCGTGTCTTAGCCGTTGGAATGATCGCATGGTGTGCTTCCACTTTTTTATCGTTCCAACAACGATTACGTTGCTCAGTGTCTACCACCGATGGCAAGGTTTGATAAGTCTGACAATGCTGTGAAATCGCATTCATCACTTTATGTCGTTCAGCAAAATGCTCTTCCGGCAAATAGCGACAATCAGAACGCGGATAGGTAATCAAACGATGGGTTTCATATAAACGCTGACAGGTATCCAACACGCTCTGTGCCGACATCCCAAAACGTTTTGCCGCATCAATCTGCAATGCTGACAACGAATAAGGCAAAGGCGCCGTTTCTTTCTCGCGCTTATCCACATATTCGGTCACTTCGGCAGGTTGTTCCGTAATGCGTTTCACTACATTTTCGGTTAAGCCTAAAGACAGCACGCGACCATCTTCATCTTGGTAGTCTTCACAAGCCTTACTTGGTTGCCAAAGTGCAGAAAAAAGTGCGGTTGGATTTTCAGACGTTTTTTCTTCTTTCACCCATGCCAACACTTCATAGAAATCTTTTGGTTGGAAATGTTCAATTTCCAAATCACGGCGAACAATCAAACCTAATACGGGAGTTTGTACTCGCCCAACGGAAAGCACGCCATCATAACCCGCTTGGCGACCACGAATGGTATAAGCGCGAGTCATATTGATACCATAAAGCCAATCGGCTCGAGCGCGTGCTAGCGCAGAGGTAGCCAATGGAATAAAATGATGATTCGGTTGGAGTTTTTGTACGGCTTTTTCGACCGCACTTGGGTTAAGATCGCTAATCAAACAACGCAAAATGCCATCACGTTTTTCCGCTGATAAATTGGCATAACTAAACACTTCATCCACCAGCAACTGCCCTTCTCTATCCGGGTCGCCTGCATTAACTAAAACATCGGCTTGATGAATGAGTTTTTCCACCACAGAAAGTTGTTTTTTCACTTCTTTTCGCGGTAACAGAATCCACTTTTCAGGAATGATGGGTAAATGTTCTAAACGCCATTGTTTGAATTTTGGATCGTAGGCATCCGGCTCTGCCTGTTCAAGCAAATGCCCCACGCACCAAGTCACGACATCATCATTGCCGCATTTAATAAAACCATCACCCCGTTGATGAGGTTTTGGCAATACATCAGCAATAGCTCGCCCAAGACTGGGTTTCTCGGCAATAAACAGGCGCATAAGATTAGTCGATCTGACGACGACCTAAGAAAGAGTGGGTTAAGGTGGTGCCGTCCACGGTTTCTAATTCCCCACCGACAGGGATCCCGTGAGCAATACGGCTTACTTTAATATTATGTTGATGGCAAATTTCAGCAATATAATTAGCTGTGGCATCGCCTTCCACCGTTGGATTGGTCGCTAAAATCACTTCGTGGAAAGATTCTTCTACCAGACGTTTTTGCAATAAATCTAAACCAATCTCTTTTGGACCAATACCATCTAAAGGTGATAAGTGCCCCATTAAGACAAAATAACGTCCAGAAAATTGGCCTGTTTGCTCAATGGCCTGAATATCCGCTGGCATTTCCACCACGCAAAGCAAACCTGAATTTTGACGGCGAGGATTGTTACAAATATTGCACGTTTCCTCTTCGGTAAAATCACGACACTGCGAACAATGCCCAATTTTAGACATCGCTTCCGTTAATGCACGTGCTAAATTCATCCCACCGCTACGATTGCGCTGTAAAAGATGATAAGCCATGCGCTGTGCTGATTTCGGGCCAACACCCGGCAAGCAACGAAGGTTTTCAATAAGATGTTCTAAAAGTGGACTGCTTTGCATAATATTTATGATGGGAGAAAATAGATGGTGTGTGAACCGATAAATTCACACACCCAATGAATTAAAATGGAAGTTTCATTCCTGGAGGTAATGGCATGCCTGCGGTCACAGAAGCCATTTTTTCTTTTTGCAATTCTTCTGCACGACGGACTGCATCGTTGAATGCGGCAGCGATTAAATCTTCCAACATTTCTTTGTCGTCTTCCATTAAAGAAGGATCGATCTCAATACGACGACAGTTATGCGCACCATTAATCGTGATTTTTACTAAACCCGCACCGCTTTCGCCTGTTACTTCTAATTGGGCAATTTCTTCCTGCATTTTTTGCATTTTTTCTTGCATTTGTTGGGCTTGTTTCATCAAGCCGCCTAAACCGCCTTTTCCAAACATTGGATTTTCCTTCTTAAATTAACTAAAACGAGCCGCATTTTAGCGAAAAAATTTGCCTTTGGGAACAGAGAAATTTATTATTCCACACTTCAAAACTTGGTTAAAAATGACCGCACTTTTATTTAGGAATTGCTAATGGAAACTCGTTATTACTTTATATTTACGGCAGCTATTATTTTGTTACAACTGCTGATTTATATTTTTAATAAAACGCTGATTTGGTGGCTGAACAAACCACTCTCCCAAAAGGCAAGACGAACTATCACTTTTACCAGTTTTTTGCTTCCTAATGTCTTAGTTATTTGTCATTTTTTAAAGCTTTTTACGGTATTTCGACTTATTGCTTTAGTGCTCGCGCTACTCCTTTTTTCAGCCTTTGCGAGTATCGCCGTGGGAGGTATTCATTTTCTTTTCCGAAAATCTAAATCCATCACCAAAATCGACCGCACTTTACGCATTGCTTACCCTGTTTTATTTATTGGTATCACGGCCTTAAGTGTGTATAACGCCTATATTACCCGTGTTATTCATTATGAAATCACGCTAGATAAGCCGATTAAACCGCTGCGAATTGGCATGGCAAGCGATCTCCATTTAGGCAAATTATTTGGTGGGAAAGAATTGGATAAACTGGCTGATATTATGCAGCAAGAAAAGGTCGATATCATTTTACTGCCTGGCGATATTATGGACGATAACGTTAATGCCTATTTAACGGAAAAAATGCAACCTCATCTGGCAAAACTCAAAGCGCCAATGGGCGTTTATGCCACACTTGGCAATCACGATTTATTTGGAGACCAAGAGCGAGTTGATCAAGAAATTCGCAAAGCAGGTATCACCGTGTTAAGAGATGAAACATTAACGTTAAATAATGAATTGGTGCTGATTGGACGAAATGACAATCTTGCTCACGATAGACCAAATACTGAGGCGTTATTAAAACAAGTGAATACTGACTTACCGGTTATTCTATTAGATCACCGTCCAACGGATATTGAAAAACACGCTTCACTCCCGCTTGATATTCAAGTTTCAGGGCATGCGCATAAAGGGCAAGTATTCCCCGCTAGTTTAATCACAAAAATGATGTATCGTCTGGATTATGGTCATGAAAAAATTGGCAATCCACATGTTTTTGTCACTTCTGGTTATGGCTTCTGGGGCATTCCAATGCGCTTAGGATCTCAATCAGAAGTGGTGATTATTGATGTGAAAGAGAAATGACAGATAATACTTGTAAAAATAATAAGTTATATCTAAAATCAAAAACAACTTGTTATTTGTTAAGGAGTATTCATAAATGAAAAGACATTTCTTAATTTCAGCGTTATCTGTACTATTAATTTCAGCCTGTGGCTCTGGGGGCGGTGGTTCTGAGAATCCTAATCCTGTAACCCCATCTCCAGAAACGCCAAAAGAAACCATCAGCAGTGAGGGAAAAAACTATATTGCTAATATAAATTTTACATATCTCTCACAAAATCCTATTCAGTTTAATAATCCTGATAAACTTTCACAAATTACTGTTGAAGGAAAAACATTTGATCTTGTTGAAGTAAGTAAAGATGGAATAAGCCAAAGTGGTTGGTTACGTGTTATCGGTGGAAATATTCAAACAGGTCGAGATAATCTACCCGATCAAATTCGTAAAGTATCGGTTTATTCTTCAGATAACTTAGTGGTTGGATTACTTTCTTCCAATATTTCAGAGTGGCATGAGTATGCTTTTATTAATGGTAAATATACCGATGTACGCGATATACCAAAAGGAAGTGCTACTTATTCTATTCGAGTGCCTATGTTTAGCCATACTAAACACTCTGTTTCAGACTATTCAACTAGAGGAAAACTTAACGTCAATTTTGATAATAAAACTGTGAATGGTGCTATTGAAGTAAGTAACAGAGAAGAAAATAATAACACTCCTGAAACATTACAACTTAATGCAAAAATTAATGGCAGCTCATTTGCATCAGAAGAGCAAGATCCTGTCATTCTTAAAGGTGGCTTCTTTGGACCAAATGCAAATGAAATTGGTGGCATATTCAGAACAAAAGAAATAAATAACAATACGTCTCCTCACATAGGAGCATTCGCTGGTAAAAAAGACTAAATTAGATAAACAAAAGAGCGGTC
>ENA-OPAC01000360-OPAC01000360.1-human-gut-metagenome-genome-assembly--contig:-NODE-360-length-26296-cov-84.351054_pt1 | contig 26296 bp, 27 predicted proteins | sample MGYA00241052_ERZ501420 | MGnify/ENA primary metagenome ERZ501420 (study PRJEB25962, sample SAMEA2042513) | human gut metagenome | biome: human gut; feature: human-associated habitat; material: faeces... | reverse complement strand
AGAACAATCCTTTCGTAGGAATTGTCATCTCCGCAAAAACCGCAGATGGGAACATCTTCTTTGGATATAAAGACTTATTTGAACCTGCAAAGGAGGCAGTATGTACGCAATAGCATTTGATATGGTTATTTCTGATTTACAGAAATACTATGGCGAACCTTACAACAAAGCTTACTACGAAATAAAAGAGCTTCTAAAAAAGAATGGTTTCGAGTGGGTGCAAGGCAGTACATACATGACGATGAATGATGATTTGACTGCACTTGTAAAAACAGTTATGGAACTTTCTAAAATAGAGTGGTTTAAGAAATCAGTCAGAGATCTAAGAGGATTCAAAGTTGAAAGTTGGTCGAACTTTACTGATTTGGTTAAAAACTCATAGAATAGGCGACTCTCCAGCCGTTCTGTATGAGACCATCAGGTGGTCTGTCTTGCCCGTCAAGTGGGCACTCAGTGAACAAGCGTTGGGCATTGACTGAACAAGCGTTGGGCATCGACTGAACAAGCGTTGGGCATCGACTGAACAAGCGTCGGGCATTTATTGCCCGTGCGGTGTGCACAGAGTGCCCAAAAGCTTAATTATTAAGGTGTTGCCCTTACAGGGCGTACTGTTCAATATATAACTCAATACCCAGGGCGCTGCCCTGGGCTATGTGATTGTTGGGCTTTCAGCCCGCATTAGTTGAGTTTTGACACTCTCTCCTATAATATTTGATTTCCCAAGACTTTTTTGCTTTATTCCCCTTTTGCCAGCCATTTCGCAAAGAAGCGGTCGCTGACAAAGAAGCCTTTTGGGGTCTTGCTGATCAGTTGCTTGTCCACTAAAGCCTTCAGGGCAGTCTTTACGCTGCTGGTGGCAGGTAGGTGGTGGGTGATGATGAACTGTTGGCTAAGTGGGGAGGAAACTATTTGCTCCTTGGCAATTGCTAACAAGAGTAACTGCTGGTTTTCGGTCAGCCATGCACAATAGTTTTGGTATGCCATGGCTTGCTCCTCTATCAACTCTTGAATCACTTCATCCACTAAGTCCTTATTGATCTGCTCATCACGATGTTCGTAAATACCATGTAGGATGGCTTGTACATACCAAGTTACGCTGTCGGCTTGCGAGTAGATATAGGTGAATGTGTCTACATCTACCTCTCGTTTTTGTGATGACAAAAAACGATTGGCAAATGATAGATATCTTGACTCGGCGATACATGGTAGTGACATGACAAGAGAACTCTGGAAGAATGGGCGATTCGCCGACAAAAACATCTCTTCCATCATGTGCTGTTGACTGCCAGAAAATACGAAATATACATTGGGCAGGAATTGGATGTAAGAGCGTATCAATGCTTCCACTCCATCCTCTGGATAGTTCATGATTTGTTGAAACTCATCTATTGCCACGTAGCATCGCTTTCCAAATTGCTTCATGTACTCGAAGATTCGCTTCAAGCTTTCTCGTCCCTCGTTTGGCTTCAAATCCAAAGAAAATGTTGGAATGCCTGTCAGTTCGTCAATTGTTAGCGTTGGTCGCCAACTGCTGAAGAACTCCTGTACTTTACGCAAGGCGGATTGAGAGATTGTATCTAATTTCCCAATGATTTCCGAAGCCATGAGTTGCACCATCTGCTCCAAGTTCTTGGTGGCAAATATGTCTAAGTAGAAGCATTTCACATCATCATATTGCTTTTCCAACTGTTGGAAGACATGATGGATTAATCCAGTTTTGCCCATACGGCGAGGTGCGACAAGCGTGATATTTCGCTCGTTATGGAGCGAAGTCATCATCTTCTCAGTTTCTTTCTCACGGTCACAAAAGTACTCTGCTCCTTTGTATCCATACATCACGAAAGGGTTGTTAATTGTTGCCATAATCTTATTGCGCTTTTTACGTTGCGCAAATTACGCAATAATTATCGAGACAACCAAATGTTTTCAAGTTTTTTAATAATTATCCCATATCATCAAACAAGTCATCCATTGTCAGTTGCACTTGTGCAATTGCTGAATGGGCATTGGGGCGGATGCCGAATGTAGTTATTAGCGTAGGTAAGATGCCATGCCGAACACCTGTCTCTTCTACAAAATCACGTCTTCTTCCATATACTGCCACAAACTCTGCTTTGCCAGAATTAAAATATTCTGTCAACTGTGTGATTTCTGTCTTTCTGCCTACTATTTGCTCCATAACTGATATTCTTTAGCTGTTTATTGTGTTGCAAATTTAAGGAAAATATTTGAGAACGCAAGCTCATATTCCTCACCATCATTTGGTGGTTAAAAAGAAATGTTGTACCTTAGCGGCATCATCCTAATAAATAAAAAATATCGGACATCAAGAAGATATTGTAAAAACAGAAAGTAAAATCATTGTCATCAGGGATACGCAAGTTATTCTTGACAGAGATGTTGCAGAATTGTATGGAGTAACAACCAAGGTGGTAAACCAAGCCATAAGAAACAATCCGGATAAGTTTCCTTCTGGATATGTTATCGAACTGACTAACAGTGAGAAAGAGTATGTGGTCAAAAATTTTGACCACCTCGAAACATTGAAGTTTTCTCATGCAACAGTAAAGGGATTTACAGAACAAGGACTTTATATGCTTGCCACAATATTAAAACTTGCCACTGAAAATGCGCAAGCTTACCTTTGGTGTGAACCTGGGAATCCTCAAATTCTCTTTGGAAACAACATGATTCTAAACTGAGGTCATGACAGATACTATGAATTTGCACTGAAAATGCAAACGTTTGCGCAAGTCGTTTGCTTGATTTAGGTCAAGAAAAGATTGCCACTACAAAAGAAAATCATAACTTTACCACCGAAAACAAAAAAACAAGAAGAATATGAAGAAAGTTTACTTGACACTTATTGCACTCTTAGCAGTAATCAGTGCTTCGGCACAGGGATGGCCGGCAAACTACAATGGAGTCATGCTGCAGGGCTTCTCTTGGAATGCATACGAGGCTGCACAATGGAAAGCTCTTGAGGCTCAGGCAACAGAGTTCAAAGGATTCATCGACCTCGTATGGGTTCCTCAGAGCGGAAAATGTGTTGAAACCGTGCAGGTAATGGGCTATAAACCCTATTACTATTTCAACCACAACTCCAGTTTCGGAACAGAAGACGAGTTGCGTTCCATGATCAAGACTTTTAAGAACAATGGTATCGGAACCATTGCCGATGTAGTCATCAACCATCGCAATACCGAGGGTTGGTTCACTTTCCCAGCAGAGACATACCAGGGTGTGACCTACCAGATGAAATCTACCGATATTTGCAAGAATGACGATGGTGGCAAAACGGCAACACAAGCTCAAAAAGAAGGTGTCAGCCTCAGCAACAACAACGATGAAGGCTCTGACTTTGGTGACTGCCGCGACTTGGACCACAAGAGCGCAAACGTACAGAAAGTAGTTAAGGCTTATCTGAAATTCTTGAAAGAAGACCTTGGCTACATCGGCTTCCGCTACGACATGGTAAAAGGTTTCAACGCAAGCCATGTGGGCGATTACAACACAGCAACAGGTATTCAGTACTCCGTAGGCGAGTATTGGGATGGTGTAGGCAATATCAAGAACTGGATCAACGATACAGGCAAGAAGAGCGGTGCCTTTGACTTCCCATTCCACTACAACATGACCAATGCTATCAATGGCAACGACTGGAGAAAGTTGAATGACGCCAGCCTGATGTCTGATCCTTCTTATCGTCGGTATGCCATAACCTTCGTAGAAAACCACGACATACAGGTACGCGAGGACAATAGCAACGAGGGAAGCAAAGACCCTATCCCTACAGCATATATTCCTGCTGCTAACGCATTCCTCATTGCCATGCCTGGTACTCCTTGTATCTTCCAGCCTCACTGGAAAGCATACGAGCACGAGCTGAAGAGCATGATAGAGGCCCGCAAATTGGCAGGTATCACCAACACAAGTTCTTACAATAATTATGACAATAAGAAAGAGTATTTTGCCAATGCAGTAAACGGAACCAATGGTCGCAAGTTGTTGGTTGTTGTAGGTATTCCAAGCATGATGACTACCCCATCAAAGACTGAATATACCCGCATCCTCTCTGGCAAAAACTACATGTACTATCTGTCAAATAACTCAGAGACTGCATGGGCAGACAAAGCTTCTGGCACATACGAAGAAGGATTCAAAACAACTCTTACCGCTGTCAGCAAGAACAGCAATGCCAAGTTGGTTTACACCACCAATGGCAGCGACCCTACAGCCAGCAGCACTCTGGCAACAAGCGGTACATCTATCAACATCAGCAGTTCATGCACACTGAAGGTGGGTCTGCTCATCAACGGTACTGTAAGCGGCATTCGCACTTATAACTATAGCATCAAGCGTTTCGAGCCATACAACATCACTGTTTATGTAAACACAGATGCCGTCAATTGGAAGAAGGTGAACTTCTACTATTGGGGTGACACTGATGATAAACCAGAATGGCCTGAAACCCCCATTACACAGACCAAGATGATTGATGGCAAGAACTGGTATTATAAGGACTTCACCATTACCCAAAAAGGCGGAATGCTCAACTTTGTTTTCTGCGAGCCTAACGATGCAGGAACAAAAGAGAAATCTCAGTCACTCGACATTACAGGCATCAACTCAACCGTCTTCATCAAGGTTGGTCCTGAAAAAAGCGGTGGAAAATATGTCGTAACCAATGTCACTAAAGAAGTAAACACTGGCATCGACCAGCCTATCATCGAGAATACAGGCAAAAACGTCAACAATGCCTGGTACACCCTTAGTGGTATGAAGATGAACCAAAAGCCCAACCAGGCTGGCATCTATATCCACCATGGCAAAAAGGTAGTTATCAAGTAAATAAAAAAACCTAACATATAATTCATCTATTCAACTGGCGGCTCACGTTATGCGAGGGTCGCCAGTTTTTCGTATAGAGTAAAATAGCCGAGAAAGAAGAAATATCATTTTTTCGGTAAAACATTTGGAAGCAAAAGAGAAAAAATGTATCTTTGCATAAGATATTCTGCACTCGGCAATTATCATTTAAACAAAAAGGAGGTTTTATTATGGCAGAACTGAGAGATAGATACATCCGTTTCGACTGGGCAATCAAAAGATTACTCCGTCAGAAAGCTAATTTTGACGTTTTGGAAGGATTCCTTACCGTATTTCTGAATGAGGAAGTAAAAATCATAGAAATACTGGAAAGTGAAAGTAATCAGCAGAAAGAAGATGATAAGTTCAACCGCGTTGATATAAAAGCCAGAAACAGCAAGGGAGAAATTATCATTGTGGAAATACAAAACACAAGTGAGCTGTACTACTTAGAGCGAGTTCTTTATGGAGTAGCAAAAGCTATTACTGAGCATATCAACCTCGGCAACAGCTATAAGGAGGTGAAAAAGGTGTATTCTATCAGCATCTTATACTTCGATCTCGGAAAAGGTTCTGACTACATCTATATCGGACAGAACAATTTTACAGGTCTGCACACGAAAGACCAGCTCGTGATAAGTGCCAAGGAAAAGAACAATATCGTAAGAAAATCACCTTCTGAGATTTTCCCTACCTATATCCTTGTGCGTGTCAACGAGTTCAATAAAGTGGCAAAATCACCATTGGAAGAATGGGTAAACTATCTGAAGAATGGCGTTATCTCTCCAGACACTAAAGCTCCAGGTCTGCAAGAGGCTCGCGAGAAGCTAAAATACTACGAGATGTCGGATGCAGAACGTCACGCATACGACGAGCATATCAATGCCATCATGATTCAGAATGACGTACTCGGCAATGCTAAATTAGAAGGATTGGCTGAAGGAAGAGCTGAAGGAAGAGTTGAAGGAAGAGCTGAGGGAAGGGCTGAGGGAAGGGCTGAGGGAAGAGCTGAAGGAAGAGCTGAGGGAAGAGCTGAAGAGAAAAAAGCAATAGCCCGCAACCTGCTTTCACAGAACATTCCTTTGGAAATTATTTCCCAAGCCACAGGACTGAGCATAGAAGACATTCGGTTATGTCTCCCTCACTCTTGAAGAGGAAATATACTCAACTGTTGTTGGTGCGCTCTATTCTGAGCACCTGGTCGCAATAGTCGACCACAGCAGGACGATGGGTAATGAAGATAATGGTCTTGTCGTGAGAAGACAGAATGTTCTGCAACAGCTGGCGCTCGGTTTCTGGGTCAAGGGCACTCGTAGCCTCATCGAAGAGCATGATGCTGCGATTGCGCAACAGACTTCGGGCTATGGCAAGACGCTGTGCCTGTCCTTCACTCAGTCCTCCTCCCTGTTCGCTGCAAAGAGTATCCAAGCCTGCAGGCAACTCCATCACAAAGTCGGCGCAACTCTTATGCAGAGCCTCCACCATCTCCTCATCAGTAGCATCGAGCTTACCCAACCGCAGATTGTCGCGGATAGTTCCGCTCATCAGCGTGTTGCCCTGAGGCACATAAACAAAGTTGCATCGATGAAGCGGAGTGAGCGTCTGACTCTTCACCTTATTATATATAGAGAGCTGACCTTGCTGCGGACGAAGCAGAGCCAGGATAAGGCGAACAAGAGTTGTCTTGCCAGCACCTGTCTCACCCAAGATAGCAGTACAGCTGCCTGGTGTGAAATCGAAATCGAGCTGATGAATGACATTGCGGGCATCGGAAGCTGAGTCGTCCTCAGACTGCTCTGCCTTGTAGGCATAACTCACTCCCTCAAGGCGAATGCCGCAAGGCGAGTCTATCTCTATTGGCTCACCCTGTTCCTCCAATGGATTTTCCTCCAACTCCATGAGTCGTTCGGCAGCAGTAAACACCCCCACAAAGGCAGGAACCAGCTTGGCAAGGTTGCGTGCCGGACCCTGTATCTTGTTGACAAGCTGCAGAAAGGCAGTCATACCGCCAAAAGTAAGCGAACCTGCACTCATGCGCACGGCAGCCCAAAGGAATGCCACCAGATAGCCCAAGGCAAAGCCAAAGTTAAGAACCAAGTTGCTGAACACGCTGAATATGGTCTTACGCACCACTTTGGAGCGAAGCTCGCACTGGGTGTTCTCCAACCGTTCCACCATGACGCTGTTACTCTCCAAGGTCTTGATAAGCATGCGGTGCTGGATGGTTTCCTGCAGCACACTCTGAACCTTACTGTCGGTATCGCGCACCTGACGGGTCAGAAATCGCATCTTGCCCATATACACCTTGCTGAAAGCCAGGAAGATGGGAATCATAACGACGATGACTACCGACAAGAGCTTGTCCATGGAGAAGAGATAGAAGAAGGCGCTGAGGAAAAGCGCCAGGACGCTCAAGGTACTTGGAATAGTCTCGGTAAGGAAGCCTACCACTTGCGACACATCCCCCTCAAGCCTGTTGAGCACATCACCAGAATGAAGGCGCTCCCTGCCCTGCCACTCCGAGCGAAGGATGCGGTCGAGCATACGTTGCTGCATACGGTTCTGCGCCTTGATGCCCAGGAGGTTTCTTATCCAGATGCCAGAGATGTTGAGTGCGAAATCGCATAATATCAGTCCACCCATCAATGCCACAGCCCAATAGATATTGCCCTGCACGGCATGCGAAGCCACATCGATGGCATGCTTCACCGCCCACACCTGTCCTAAACTGACAGCAACAGACAGCAAGCCGACAACAGCATTGAGCGTTGCCTGCAGACGGTTGCCACGCCAGGAACGCCAAAGCCACTTGAGCAGGGTCTTGGCATCATACTTGAACTTGGGAACCTTGATTATCTTCATCCATCTAAGCATTTGAATTCTTCACTCTTCGTTCTTCACTCTTCACTTAAATTCATCTTCCTCTCTGATCGGCACCCCACATCAACTTCTCTCTCAGAGTGGAGAAGTATCGCTGGTTGCGCTGTTTTACTATTTTAATGGTATGGGCAGCCTTGCGGATAACGAGACGTGTGCCTTCAGTCATTCGCTCACTGCGTCCGTCGATGGCAACAAGGTAGTTGTGGCTACGACTCTCCACATCGAGTGTTATCTCTGCCGTATCATTAATGACGACGGGACGAATATTTAAACTATGAGGAGCCACGGGCGTGAGACACAGGCTGCTGCTCTGGGGAATGATGATAGGTCCGCCATTCGACAGGTTGTAGGCTGTAGAGCCCGTAGAAGTGGTCACGATCAGTCCGTCAGCCTGGTAGTTAACCAGAAACTCTCCATCCACCTGCGTGCGAATAGAAATCATGGACGCATCGTCACGCTTCAGCACGGCAATATCGTTAAGGGCAAAAGGATTGCCTGCCAAGACACCTCCCTCTGCCTCTACCTGAATGACGACATGTTCCTCTATCTGGCACTCACCGGCATACAAGCTGTCCAAGGCTGCCTCCACCTCGCCAGGCAACACATCAGCCAGGAAGCCCAGTCGTCCCATATTGACACCGATGATGGGTGTTCCCTTGGCTCCCACTCTGCTGGCAGCCTTGAGGAAGGTGCCGTCGCCTCCCATGGAGATGACATAATCCACATCGAAGTTATAATCCTCGAACACTCCTGCCGCCTTCACATCGATGTGCTGACTGCGGGTGAGAAACTCGTAATAGGCATTCTCCACATAGATTTCGGCGCCTTTCTGCGCTAAATAGTCCAGGATCTTCTCTATCGAAGTAGACTTCCTGGCCTGGTACTCATTGCCAAATATCGCAAATTTCAATGGTTGTCGTGTCATTTATTTTGCTGTTTCAATTATTATTCTTACTTTTGCAAAGGTAATAATATAAATCGAATAATCAGACAAAAAGAACATAAAATTATGGCAAAGGTATACGAATTTCTTGCCAACGGCTTCGAGGAAATCGAAGGTTTGGCTCCAGTAGACATACTTCGCAGAGGTGGTGTAGACATCAAGACCGTAAGCATTACGGGCAGCGAATGGGTAGAAACTTCTCATGGCGTAACGCTGAAAGCCGACCTGCGCTTTGAGGACGTGAAGGACTTCGGCGATGCCGACATGCTCCTTCTTCCAGGAGGAATGCCAGGCAGCACTCATCTCAACGAACACAAGGGCGTGCGACAGGCGCTCATCGCTCATCACAAGGCCGGCAAGCGCATAGGTGCTATCTGTGCTGCCCCTATGGTATTGGCAAGCACGGGCATCCTCAACGGCAAGAAGGCTACCTGCTATCCTGGTTTTGAACAATACTTTGCTTCCGACACCGAGTATACTGGCCATCTGTATGAGGAGGACGGCAACGTGATAACAGGTGAAGGTCCGGCTGCTACCCTGCCCTATGCCTACAAGATATTGAGCTACTTCGCAGGCGACGAGGCTGTGGCAGAACTGCAGAAAGGCATGAGGTACACACACCTGATGAGCAACAAATAATTCTTAACTCTTCACTTAAATTATGGATTACGTAATCATTGTTGCCGGAGGCAAAGGACTGCGCATGGGAACAGAGACGCCCAAGCAGTTTCTGCCTGTAGCCGGCAAGCCCATACTGATGCGCACTATAGAGCGCTTCTACGAATACAACCCCGACATCAACATCATCCTTGTGTTGCCCGAGAGCCAGCAGGAATACTGGCACCAGCTTTGCGAGGAGCATCATTTCGACATCAAGCACCAGATAGCCAATGGTGGCGACACCCGCTTCCAGTCATCAAAGAACGGACTGGCGCTTATTCCCGATGACGCCGACGGAGTGGTGGGAATACACGACGGTGTGCGCCCATTCGTATCAACCTCAGTCATAGACGAATGCTACGAGACCGCCCGCGAGGAATATGCCGCCATACCCGTATATGCTGTGACCGACACACTGCGCTATATAGACCAGCGTGGAGGAGGCAAAAACGTGATGCGCGACGACTATCGCGTGGTACAGACTCCTCAGACTTTCGACATTGCTCTTGCCAAGCAAGCCTTCAATCAGGGTTACAAGGCCCAGTTTACCGATGATGCCTCGGTGGTGGAAAGCTTAGGATGCCAGGTAGCAATGGTGGAAGGCAACCGCGAGAATATCAAGATTACAACCCCCTTCGACATCAAGGTGGCAGAAGCCCTATTAGCAGAATAAGAACAAGGGAATTCTTCACTCTTCATTCTTCACTCTTCACTTAAAAAAATGAGTAGTATTTTAGACCAAGACATCATGTACCTCCCTGGCGTAGGTCCTAAGAAGAAAGAGATTCTGAGCAAGGAGCTCGGCATCTGCTCGTATGGTGACTTGCTGGAATACTATCCTTATAAATATGTAGACCGCACCAAGGTGTTCCACATCAGCGAGCTGACACCAGAAATGCCCTTTGTACAGATAAAGGGAAGGATCCTCAGTTTCGAGGAATTCGACATGGGAAAACGCAACAAACGGGTAGTAGCCCACTTCTCCGACGGATTCGGAGTAGCTGACTTAGTTTGGTTTCGCGGCGCACAATACATCTACAAGACTTACAAGACCGATACCGAATACATTGTTTTCGGCAAGCCAACGCTTTATGGCGGACGTTTCCAGTTTGCTCACCCCGATATCGACGACGCACAGTCGCTGCAACTCTCCGACATGGGCATGCAGCCCTACTATGGCACCACCGAGAAGATGAAAAAGATGGGGCTTACATCGCGCGCCATAGAGAAGATAGCCAAGGCGCTGATAGAGAAGCTTCCTGCCCTGCCAGAAACCCTGCCCGACTTTATCACCCATCGTCTGCACCTTGTCTCACGCGACGAGGCCTTCCGCAACATACATTATCCACACTCTCATCAGGAACTGCAGAAGGCACAGGTGCGGCTGAAGTTTGAGGAGCTGTTCTACGTGCAACTTAATATATTAAGGTACGCGAGCGACCAGCGACGCAAATACCGGGGATATGTGTTCAACCGTGTGGGAGAGATATTCAACAGTTTCTATGCGAACAACCTGCCTTTCAGTCTTACCGGAGCACAAAAGCGGGTGATGCATGAGATACGCGCCGACATGTGCAGCGGCAAACAGATGAACAGACTTCTGCAGGGAGATGTAGGATCGGGCAAGACACTCGTGGCACTGATGACCATGCTCATAGCACTCGACAATGGATTTCAGGCCTGCATGATGGCTCCTACCGAAATCTTGGCTGAACAGCATCTGCAAACCATCAGGGAGTTTCTGAAGGGGATGGACATCAGGGTGGAACTGCTGACGGGCATCGTAAAAGGCAAAAAGCGACAGACCATACTCGACGCATTGGCTTGCGGAGAGGTGCAGATATTGGTGGGAACTCATGCCATCATAGAAGAAACCGTGCAGTTTGCACACTTAGGACTGGCTGTCATCGACGAACAGCATCGCTTCGGTGTGGCACAAAGAGCCAAGCTATGGAGCAAGAGCCTGAATCCGCCGCATGTATTGGTCATGACGGCAACCCCTATACCACGCACCCTTGCCATGACTATATACGGCGACCTGGATGTAAGTGTCATCGACGAACTGCCGCCTGGCAGAAAACCCATACAGACGCTACATAAGTTCGACACCCAACTGACCTCTCTCTATCAGAGCATCAGACGCCAGATCAACATGGGGCGACAGGTCTACATCGTATTTCCGCTCATCAAAGAGAGCGAGAAGAGCGATCTGAAAAATCTGGAAGAAGGCTTCGAGACTCTCAAGGAAGCCTTCCCCGACTACAACCTCAGCAAAGTGCACGGCAAGATGAAACCTGCAGAGAAGGAAACTGAGATGGAGAAGTTTGTGAAGGGCGAAACCCAGATACTCGTTGCCACAACCGTCATCGAGGTAGGCGTCAATGTGCCCAACGCCTCGGTTATGGTGATTCTGGATGCGCAGCGATTCGGACTCTCTCAGCTACACCAGCTCAGAGGACGAGTAGGACGAGGAAGCGACCAAAGCTACTGCATCCTGGTAACCAATTACAAGTTGAGCGAGGATACAAGAAAACGAATCGACATCATGTGCGACACCAATGATGGATTCCGAATAGCTGAAGCCGACCTGAAGCTTCGAGGCCCTGGCGACCTGGAGGGAACGCAGCAAAGCGGAATAGCCTTCGACCTGAAGATAGCCAACATAGCACGCGATGGTCAACTTGTGCAACTGGCAAGACAGGAGGCGCAAGCTGTTATCGAGGCCGATCCGCAATGCAGTCTTCCTCAGTACGCACAACTATGGTCGAGGCTCAGAGAGCTGAAGAAAACCAACATCAACTGGGCTGCCATCAGTTAGCGGCAGCCCCCTCAACCAGACAACACAGGCTATCAACATCAAGTAAAACAGAAGCAAAAATGGCAATAAAAGAACAAACATCAGAAGGAAACCTCTTCCCCGACATGCCCACCACGCCAGCCACTGTGCCTGTCTCCACACCCAAGAAGCGTGGTCGCAAACCACTGGTTCGCGAGCCAGAGCCACGGCCCGACCTGACCAAGGAGGAAATGAGAGAAAAGCTCATAGGCATCAAAGAGATAGAAAGCGTAACAGGCATCAGATACATCCGACTGCACGTCACCGCCAAGATGATCATCGGTATAAGAGAAAGCTCGGGCAAGGAATTTACCATCAATCTCGATGAACTCTATAAAGCCTATACACAGTGCAACCACTTCACAAGTCCGGAGGTAAAGAAGTACATCTTCATGGGACATTCACCTGCCGTAGCTCTGCTCAGATATCTGAAAAAATGGATAAATTACAAAAGAACAGCGATATCCAACAAGAGTAAAAAAAAGGAAAAACGAGAAACAGAAAAAATGTTAAATTCTGCTTTTGACATTTCATGCAATAATTATGCCAATTCGCCTATATATAAACTGCATTCGAAAGCTATCCGAGTGAAAACGAGCATGTTAAAGACCGAATAATTTATGTTAATCCATTAGGTTGTTTGAATTATTTTTGTTATATTTGCAACGTCTATATAACAAAATCGCATCTTAGAGCACTTTGCATTGCGATTTTCCGTACAGAATTCTTATTGTTCTGTATGCTAAACGACCAACCTAAAAGAGTATTAATTTAGAATTATGAGTTTAAAAAGCAAGATAAGTAAAATCTTTGTAGGAGTATTATTGTCCCTCGCTGCCGTGCCCACTCAGGCTCAAGACCTTTTGGCACGTCAGGCACCGGTAGATCATCGAATGAAGTCGCTCGACACTTTAGCCATCTCTCATTATCGCCAGATGGAAGAGCGTGAGAACCCAGCCAGCGAGCTCTATGAAGATTTCTCCAATAAATACGCTCACAAAGCCACATCGTTGCCTGAGCATTTCCGTATAGACCTTCGTCATTTCTGTATGCCTACCCAGAGCCGCGTTGTAACCAGCAACTTTGGTTATCGTGCGCAATTTGGCCGTAGCCACAAGGGTATGGACATCAAAGTATATATCGGCGACACCATACGTGCTGCCTTCTCAGGAAAAGTACGTATCGTAAGATATGAGAGAGGCGGATATGGCAAATACATCGTTATTCGTCACAACAACGGACTGGAGACTATCTACGGTCACCTTTCTGCACAGCTCGTAGAAGAGAACGAGGAGGTAAGAGCCGGCGAAGTGATAGGACTCGGTGGAAATACCGGTCGAAGCACAGGTTCGCACCTTCACTTTGAGACTCGTCTCTGTGGCGTAGCCTTGAACCCTGCCTTGATGTTCGACTTCCGTAATCAGGACGTAGTGGGCGACTACTATGACTTCAACCGCGACACATACGAGCACGAGGGCATTGCAGCCAACTCGGTTCGTGGAAAAGTGGGCAACGGTGGCTACACACGCGAGCAAGTCAACGGAGGCTCTGTGGGCAGATACGAAGCCAGCGCAAGTGGCGAGAAGCTTTACCACAAGGTTAAGTACGGCGAAACTCTCAACTCTATTGCCGAAAAGCGTGGCGTAAGTGTAGAGAAGATCTGCCGCCTCAATGGTTACAAGAAGGACAAGAAGCTTACTCCTGGACAGATTATCAGGTATTCATAATTCTGTCATCATCCGACAGACTGCCCGGCATAACATAGCAAAATAAACTTTCATACAATAAATACAAAAGCAGGAGCTCCCCAATAGGAATTCCTGCTTTTTCGTTGTCATTCCATCCAAGACTGTTGGCTATAACTTTTAACGACAACTGAATGGAGTGGTAACATCTGAACTTCAGATTGATTGTGTTCTGACTTTTTAAAGTGTGCACAATTAACATAAATATAACAATTAGCTAACAAAAGGTATTCGCAAATTATTGTAACTTTGCAGGCGACAACGGAATTCAACAATTATTAAATTATGAAATATTTGTATTTAGTTTTATTGCTTTTACCGCTAAAGGTATTAGGGCAGGTAAAATTACAAGATGTTACGATAAATGGTAAGCAACCTAAGTTTGTAAGATTAAAGGGATATTTTCGTAGTTATCAACACAATGATTCTTTGCTTAAGTATTACGTGGATGGTATCGTGGAATACTATATCAATCTAAAAAATGAAAAAGTATATTTAAGAAAATATGGCTGTCGTTATCTAAGAAATGAAGAGCTTATTAGTAAAGATAAGAAAAGGGCCTTTATGCTTAGCGATCAAGCAACATTTCGTCCGTGGCCAGAAGGAACAACTTTTATAGAGGAATGTCGTAAAAAGTATACTATTCAAGATTCTGCTAATATTGGATATATCAAAAAAAACAGTCAAACAATAGGAAGAATAACAACTGACTCTATCCGTAAATGCTGTACGATAGAAATGGATATGGTGCCTACCTATGACAAGCTTTCTCAAAATATATTTGGTTATTCGCAGGAAATAGTAAGTGACAAATTCACGGAGGCTTACCGATTAAGTGATGAGGATTATTATTCCTTTAAAAACTTGATTTTTCAGAAAACTGATCAAAGTTACAATTATTGGCATAAAAAGGATTCTCATAAACAGTTAATTCACGTTGTTACAGAATTGTTTATTACGGAACAAGAATATGTAGATGAAAAGAAGAAAGAATCAGGCATTAATCTGCAACCGCAAGAAGCTACTCAAGCGATAGAAAACTATATATCAGTCCATGAATTGCCACTCCTGCCGCCAGAAGAACAAGCAGAAATGAAGAAACTACAGTTTTATGACCCAGCCAAATTGTAAGAAATAGAAACTATCAACGATTAGACAATAGTTCGTAAATCCATATTGTCAAAAGGAATAGTACCGATATAATTCCTTCTACAGATATACAAATATGCTTATTGAATTCCATATTTATAAAAATGACAATAGATTTAACATAAAAATAACAATTGCCTAACATTCTGTTTGATTCTAAAATACTACTTTTGCAGCAGAATTTATCGCTTCGAATGGGAGCAAGTTCTGTTGGCTTACTTTAGTTAGAAAGCTTATTTCAAAGAAATTAAAAACATGGAAAAGAATTAAAATGAAACATAAGCGCAGCTATCAGGTATTAAGTGTAATAGGAATTTTGTTGGTATGTATTGTATTCGTTACATTACTACCACTTGCTATTCAAATTGTCTTCGAACTTACAACCCATATCATTGGTAGCTCTATGACTTTTAGTGAATGGAGCAAAAATGACATGGGAATAATTTGCACAGACATTATACCTTCTCTTGGTTTAATTCTTTTATGTCTGTGGAAGTTTAATGGGAAAAAGATAATAAGTCATAGCTGTTCTAATTTTTCGACAGCATACGTTCCTTATATTATAATATTAGGTATATGTACTTATTTTCCTATAGGGGTAATAGAAGATATTATATGTTTGCCAGATTACTTGGTGGATGATTTTGAAAAGTCAGTTTTCAATCCATACGAGATTTTGCTTATTTGCCTTATTGGACCCTTTGTAGAAGAATTACTGTTTCGAGGTGTTGTGTTAAAGCGACTTTTAATATATATGAACAATGTCTATAGTGCTATTGTCTTGTCGGCAGTTCTATTTGCTTTGTTTCATGTTAATCCAGCTCAAATACCTGGAGCTCTCATATTAGGTCTCATAACAGGATATATAGTTTACCGAACAAAGAGTATTTTCTATAGTTTTTTCATTCACGCTATATATAATTCTTTATGCTGTTTGCAATATTTTGCTATAGGATATGAGTCTAAGACCATAGATCTTGTAAATGGTAATTGGTATATATATTTGTCACTTGCAATATCAAGTTTGGGAATAGGATATTTTGTCGTTAAAACGATGAATCATAAATTAAGTTCAATTAAAAAGTAGTAAAAATGAAAACAACTAATGTTCTATTAACAGATCTTACACAACGTGAGATGCTGGAGATCCAATGGAGGAGGTAAAATATGTCCACAATAGTTGAATAGAAAAGTCGAAATATGAAAGCGGCTTCGATAGTCAATGAAGCCTATTTCGTAGAGCAATGAAAGCGGCTTCGTTAGCAGTTAAAGCTTACCATCAAGAAAAATCAACAAAAGGCGTTGTTAATATCTGCCCAAGGCGTTGGGCAACTTTGCCCATAAGGATGGGCAAACTTGCCCAATGCTGTGGGTAAACTTGCCCATCGTATTGGGCAAAGTGCATAGTTGTGGTTTAACGATTTTAGTTGACCACTTTAAGTTTTATTAATAATACACGTTGACTCACATTAGCGTAACAACTCATGACAATATGGGTGCTGAGTAATTACCCCGTGTTTGGTCGCGCAGACTCAACAAATCTACTACGATGTTCACTATACTAACTATCGTGAAGCATACAAGGCCCGAGACGAGCACGAGCACTGCATATCGCGAATACCGTCCGAGCGCTACGAGCAGGGCGTTCTCCACGCCGAACGAAAAGAGTGGCTGTTCGGCTGGCATGGCGAGCATAACGGCTATGACGCCTCCTCCCAAAATAACTCCAAGCACGAAGGCTGCGAGCATGGCATAGCGGTAGCGTCTGAGGCAGGCTTCTTCGTGCTGCTTCAGATACTCAACGGCGTCGAGGCGTTTCTCGAGTCTGGCAATGAATGCGTCGCCATCGTCAAAGGTGGGTCGGGCTGCGAGGAAGAGTTCCTCAAGTGCTTTATCTTTCTTCATACATTCAATATTGTTTTAAGGTTGTCTCTGCCGCGCGAGAGTTGCTTCTTCACGGCGTCTATGGTGCAGTCGGTGATGTCGGCTATCTCCTTCACCGAGTAGCCGCTCATGTAGAACATCACCACTGCAGAGCGCTCCTTGGGCGAGAGTGTGGCAAGCGCCATGTACAGCTCCTGATGGCGGAAGGCGGAGTCGGCTGACGTTGCTGACGCCACGCTGCGCGCTGCGGAGATGTCGTCGAACGTGCGCTTGCTTGCCTTGTGGTTGAGGAAGGTGTTGCGTGCTATCGTGAACAGCCACGCGCGAAACTTGCCCTTGTCTCGATAGGCCGATGAAGAGAGGTAAGCCTTCACCAGCGTCTCCTGAGCTATGTCGTCGGCATCGTCGCGCTTACCGCAGCAGAGGGCGAGCAGGAAGCCTCGCAACGCCTCCTGCTCACTCTTCACAAGTGCTATGAATTGTTCTCTCGTCATACGTTATTACTCTTGCTTCATGTTCTGCTGCTCTGCCTCCATCTCCTTGGCGAGCATACTGCGGCCTACGAAGTAGCTTATGAGGAAGGCGATGCCGATAGGTATCAGCGCTACACCTACGATAAGGAGCATATCTGTTCTGATCACTTCGCAGAAGAAGTAGAGCAATATGAACGCCACGCCCATAAGACAGCAGAGGCAGCCGCGCTCAAGTCTGGCGAGCAGCTTCTCCTTGATAAGCTTCTCCGACTTCTTCATGCCCTTCAAGAGGTCTTCTACGTTGAGGTTGGGGTTCTTCTCCAATGCGGCGAGCACTATCTCCTTGCGGTTGCGGTCTGCCGCCATCGCGCTTCTGAAAATGATTGACACGATACATACCGGGAGGGCTACTGCTACTCCTAACGGAACCAAGATTTCTACTAAATTATCCATATTCTTCTTTCGTTTTTAAATTGTTATACTTGTTGTTTGTTATATCGTTATGTGCAGAAGCGGTACGTTTGTTGCTTCTTGCAGAACCAGTTCATTTATATAACAAGCGGCACGGGCGAAAGGTGACATTGCAGGAACAAAAATAATTGATTTTATTTGAAAACAGCGCTGATTCTTGTAGTAAGGAGTATTTTGAAATTGTTTAACCTTAATTCCGCAACACTATAATTGAAGAGTCCACTTTAAAAAGTATCATCAAAACATAAGGGTACTTTTTTAAGTGGACTCAGTTAATTTATAGTATATTCCTTAAATGATGCCGAAGAGACGCAACACATCGTTGAGGTTGGCAACGACGAGAAGGAGCAAGAGGATGGTGAAGCCCGCATACTCTGCATAAGTAAGGAACTTGTCGCCAGGCTTACGCCCTGTTATCATCTCGTAGAGGAGGAAGAACACGTGTCCGCCATCGAGTGCAGGGATAGGCAGGATGTTCATGAAGGCAAGGATGATGCTCAGGAAGGCTGTCATCAACCAGAAAGCGTGCCAGTCCCACATGGGTGGGAAGAGACTTCCCAGTGCGCCAAAACCGCCCAGACTCTTGGCTCCCTCCTTGGAGAAAACGTATTTCATGTCGCCCACATAGCCCGACAGCACATTCCAGCCATACTTGATGCCGGCAGGGAAGCTCTCGAAGAATCCGTAACGGATGTGAGTCACCTTATAGTCGCGTACAATATTGTAGTTGACGAATCCCATGCGGGTGTATCCCGCTGAGGCATCGAGCTGAACAGATGTGGTAAGCGTGTCGCCATTGGCTTTCAGCACCGTCAACCGGGCATTGAGGATGGCTGCGCTGTCCTTGGCAGTGGTGGCAGCAGCCAGCTGGTCGTCGATGCGGCCCATCTCGTTGGTGAAGGCATTGAAAGTCTCCACCTTCTGACCGTTGATGCTCAGAATCTTATCGGCAGGAGTAAGACCAATCTTGGCGGCAGGTGTGCCCTTTGCCACACTGTCGATACGAAGAGGCTGATAGATTTCCACAAAACGGGGAGTAGCCTTGAACATGCTCAGCATGTTGATGTCGCCGGGCAACTGCAGGCTCATAGGCTTGCCATTACGGATAATGTCGACTCTGTGGGCAGTAGAGAGCGCACGGAACATGTCGCCATCGTAGGTCTTGAACGCTCCCTCCTCGGTTCCTACCAAGATGTCATGATCCTGGAAACCCAAGGCCTTGGCCTCGCTGTTGAACGCCATGCCCTGCTTCATGTCCTTGGTAGCCACGTACTCGTCGCCCCAGTGGAAGAGAATCATCGAATAGATGAAGAGCGCCAGCACGAAGTTGACCAGCACACCACCTATCATGATGAGCAGTCGCTGCCAGGCAGGCTTGGAGCGGAACTCCCAGGGTTGCTCGGGCTGTTTCATCTGCTCGGTATCGAAACTCTCGTCGATCATACCCGAAATCTTGCAGTAACCGCCTAATGGCAACCAACCCATTCCGTAGGTAGTATCCGAATTCTTGGGCTTGAACTCGAAGAGATGGAACCAAGGGTCGAAGAAGAGATAGAACTTCTCTACCCTAACTCCGAAAAGCTTGGAGAAGAAAAAGTGACCGCCCTCGTGGAGCAACACCAATATGGAAAGCGCCAACATGAGCTGAAGCGCCTTGATCAAGAATATTTCCATTGTTTTACTTTGAACTGTGAAGGCAGAAAACTGAGACTTTTGTGAGGCTCCTCCCGCCGTTCACCATGATTATGATTGATAAACTTTATTGATAATTCGTGATTGACAGTGTGCACACCTTATTATATATATAGCGTCTCTCACACCTTCATTATATTATGACGCACTCTTCATCAGTTCTGCAGCAATGCGTCGGGCCTCGGCATCGGTCTGCAGATAGACGTCGAGATCGGGCTGACTGTCGAAGGTGGCTTTCGCCATTACCTGCTCTATGATGTCGCCCATCTGCAAGAATCCACACTCGCCACGACGGAAGCCGGCATTGACCACCTCGTTGGCTGCATTGACGATGCACGACATGTTGCCACCTTTCCTGATAGCCTCGAAAGCCAAGCGCAGACATTTGAACTTCTCGTAGTCGGGCTTAAAGAACTGCAAGTCCTTGGTCTTGAACAAGTCGAGACGGTCGCCCTGCAGAGGCAGGCGCTTGGGGAAGGAGAAGGCATACTGTATGGGCAGACGCATATCGGGCACACCCAACTGAGCCTTCACTGCTCCATCGACAAACTGCACTGCGCTGTGCACGACACTCTGCGGATGGATGAGCACCTCTATCTTGTCGGCAGGAACGCCGAAGAGCCATTTGGCCTCAGTCACCTCGAAGCCCTTGTTCATGAGCGAAGCCGAGTCGATGGTGATCTTGGCTCCCATGTCCCATGTAGGATGGCGGAGCGCATCGGCAGCAGTTACCTTAGCCAACTGCTCCATGGTGTGATGGCGGAAAGGTCCGCCCGAGCAGGTGAGCAATATCTTGTCTATCTCGTTGTCGTCCTCGCCCACCAGGCTCTGGAAGATGGCACTGTGCTCGCTGTCGACCGGCAGGATGGGCGCATGATACTGCTGGGCCAAACCGCATATCAGTTCGCCAGCCACGACGAGGGTTTCCTTGTTGGCAAGACATATCTTCTTGCGGGCCTTGATGGCATGGATTGTCGGCTCAAGTCCTGAGAAGCCCACCATAGCGGCAAGCACCATGTCGATAGGATCGGCCTCCACGATGTCGCAAAGCGCCTGAGCACCGGCATAGACTTTGATGTCTGGCTCATCGCTCAACAGGTTTTTCAACTCGTCATAATGTGCCTCATTGGCTATCACCACGGCAGCAGGTTTGAACTTACGAGCCTGCTGTGCCAGCTCCTTCACACGGTTGTTGGCTGTAAGACAGTACACCTCATACAAGTCGCTGTGCTGCTCTATCACGTCGAGCGCCTGTGTGCCGATGCTTCCCGTGGAGCCAAGGATACATATTTGTTGTTTCTTCATTTTCTTTTATCTTGTTCTAATTTGCAAGCCTTCGCAACTTTTCGCCGCCATTTAATCCAACTCGAGGATTCCCTCGGGCAACTGCATCTTGATGACACGCTGCCCGGCATCCACCTCGTGAATGAAGTCGTTGCTGGCAGGAATCAACAGTTTCTTTCCCGCAGGTGTCGTTATCTCGAAGAGCAAGTTGATGGTGCTGTCGTCCACATGGTCGATCGTTCCTATCACCAGACCGGTAGTGGCATCAACAAGCTGGAAGCCGATAATTTCTGCCCATGACATATTCTCCTCATCGCTGTCGGAGAGATGACGGGGAAAGAACACCTCGCAGCCCGTATAGGCACGCACCTGTTCCTGCGTATCGATGTCCTCGAACTTCACCAGTACATTCTCGTCGTTCTTAAACCGGTATTCCTCTATATAGAAAGGCACCAGGATGCCGTCGATGTCGAGAATGAGATAATCGGCATCCACACGGTCGAACACATCGTCGGTAATAGCAAAGGTGATTTCTCCCTTCACGCCGTGGGGCTTTCCCAACTTGCCTATCTTATAAACGTCGTCTCGTCTTATCATATCGCATAGAATCTTTGAAAATCATGATCAGTAAAGCCATTGAATTCTTCACTCTTCGCTTACTCAATCCGTGACACGCGTAATCTTGGCTCCGAGCTGATTGAGTCGGAACTCTATGTCCTCGTAGCCACGGTCGATCTGTGCGATATTCTCTATGCGGCTTGTACCGTTGGCACTCATCGCTGCAATGAGCAGGGCAATACCGGCACGGATATCAGGACTTGTCATTCTGCCGGCACGGAGTCGGATCTTATGGTCGTGGCCCACCACCACAGCACGGTGCGGGTCGCAGAGAATAATCTGTGCACCCATATCGATGAGCTTGTCGACGAAGAACAGTCGGCTCTCGAACATCTTCTGATGGAAGAGCACGCTGCCACGTGCCTGTGTCGCCACAACGAGGAGAACCGACAGGAGGTCGGGGGTAAGTCCTGGCCATGGGGCATCGGCAAGCGTCATGATGGTTCCATCGATAAAGGAATCTATGACGTAGTGCTTCTGTTCAGGAATAAAGAGGTCGTCGCCCTCAATCTTTATCTTCACACCCAGTCTGCGGAAAGCCTCGGGAATGATTCCCAGGTTGCGGACCGACACGTCCTTGATGCGTACACCGGCTCCACACATGGCAGCCATACCGATGAACGAGCCCACCTCAATCATATCGGGCAGGATGCGATGCTCGGCTCCGTGAAGCGACTTCACGCCCACGATAGTAAGAAGGTTGCTGCCTATGCCGCTGATCTGAGCGCCCATGGCGTTGAGCAGATGGCAGAGCTGCTGGATATAAGGCTCGCAGGCTGCATTATAGATGGTGGTGGTTCCCTCGGCAAGCACCGAAGCCATAATGATGTTGGCAGTACCCGTAACCGAAGCCTCATCGAGCAACATATAGCAGCCCTTCAGTTTCCTGGCTTCTATCTGATAGACATTGCGCTCGTCGTCGTGCACGAACTTGGCACCCAGATACTTGAATCCCAGGAAGTGGGTGTCGAGACGACGGCGGCCTATCTTGTCGCCACCCGGCTTGGCGATGGTTGCCTTGCCACAGCGTCCCAACAGCGGACCAATCATCAGCACGCTTCCACGCAGCGAGGAGCACTTAGCCACAAACTCCAGGCTGTCGAGATAGTCGAGCTTCAGCTCGTCGCTCTGGAATGTATAGTCGTTGCGACTGTTCTGAGTTACCTTCACGCCTATCTCCCTGAGCAACTTGATGAGGTTGTTCACGTCGAGGATGTCTGGCACATTCTTGATGCGCACAGGCTCATCGGTAAGGATAGTAGTGCAAATCACTTCGAGTGCCTCGTTCTTGGCACCCTGCGGAATGATGGTTCCTGTGAGCGGATGACCGCCTTCTATGATAAATGACTCCATAGACTATTCTTTGGGGGTTATGAATGATAAGGGGAATATAAGTTACTTGTTCTTTTTCTTGCCATTGCGTCCTTGCGACTGCTCACGGTCTACAATTCTCTCGAACTTGAAAGTGTTCAAGTCGAGCTGAATCTTTCCGTCGGTAAAGCGGGCCAGGTCGGAAGCCACCTTCTCGCCGTCGCTCGAACCATGGCTCCACTGCATCAGGTTGCGATGCATCTGGTTGGCAGTGAGTTTCACCAGTTCGTCGCGCTCCCTGCCAGGCTCCATGGTCTTCAGTATCTCGAAAGCCTCGAAGAGCATGGCACCATAGTGGCGCACGGGAATCTTCTTCATCGGATAAGGCATGGGCTCGGGCTTCTGGGCCATCTGCGAGGCGCTTGTCACATCGAAAGGATAGTCGATGTCAAGCTGGAAACGGCTCATGATGGCGAGCTGATCCCAGAGCTTGCGCTCATGTCCCTCCACATTCTTGCTCTCGGGGAACATTCGGTCCATGATGGCAATGATGGCCCTGGCGCATCGCTGACGCTCCTCACGGTCGGGCAGGCCGACTGCATAGTCAACCATCTGCTGTATCTCTCGTCCATACTCAGGCAGCACGATCTGCTCTCGCTGGGTGTTATAGTCTAATCCGTCTATGTTCATTAATATATATAATAATAGGTGTAAATATCAAATAAGTTTCTTAGGCATCTTGGCCACGAAGTCCTTCAGATAGAAAGGCACGAAGTAAGCCACATCCTCAAACTTGCCTTCCACGAAGCGCTTCTCGGCCAATGGCGCCATATTCTTTGCCAGCGGCTCAATGTTCTTCACGAGATGGGCGTTGGGATGATTGATGACTTCCATACACTTGGCTGCTCCGTTTCCGAAGAAATAGACAGCACCACGGTCGAGATACTCCTTGTAGGTTTCTGCGTCCACAATGTCGGCCTGTATAGGGCGCACCTCGCGGAGGGCACGGTCGAAGACCTGCGCATACACTTCCATTCGGCGGGCGTCGAGCATAGGCACAATGAGCGCATCTTCCTCGGCAGGATGCTCGCCAAGGAGCACGGGCACAGCCAGCAACTCGAGTGTAGGCACGGCGATGAGCTTTGCGCCACGGCCATAGCAAAGGCCCTTGGCCATACTCACTCCTATGCGAAGACCCGTATAAGAACCAGGACCGCAACTTACTGCCACAGCCTCGAGCGGAATATTGCGGGAATCAATGTAACTGATAGCCTCATCGACGAACACGCCCAACTTAACTGCATGGTTGGGACCGCTGTGATCTTCCTTGTTGAAAATCACGGCTCCATTATCACTAACTGCCACCGAGCACACGTCGGTACTCGTCTCAATACTTAAAATACAAGCCATAAAAATAAATATATTCTTAAATAAGGTGCAAATTTACGCTTTTTCTCGCATTTTTTTGTACTTTTGCAGAAATTTAACGTGAAGAATATATGATACAGTCAATGACAGGCTTCGGAAAAGCTACCGTAGCCTACAAAGAAAAGAAGATCAACGTAGAGGTTAAGTCGCTGAACAGCAAGGCTCTCGACCTCTCCACACGTATTGCTCCTCTGTATAGAGAGAAGGAAATGGAGATACGTCAGTTCATCGCCAAGAATCTGGAAAGAGGCAAGATTGATTTCTCTATCTGGATAGAAAAGGACGTTGTGGCTGACGCCACGCCCATCAACATGGCGCTGGTGGAGAACTATTACCAGCAAATCAAGAAGATTTCGGCACAGACAGGCATTCCTGAGCCTGCCGACTGGTATGCTACGCTGTTGCGCCTGCCCGACGTGACAACCAAGACCGATGTGGAAGAACTGACCGACGAGGAATGGAAGGCTGCACAGCAAGCCATCGACGAGGCTGTGAACCACCTCATCGAGTTCCGCCGCCAGGAGGGAGCTGCCCTGCAGAAGAAGTTCACCGAGAAAGTGGACAACATCCAGGCATTGCTCGCCAGCATAGAGCCTTACGAGAAATCGCGCGTAGAGAAGATCAAGACCAACATCGTGAACGGACTGCAGCAGATTCCTAATGTCGAATACGACAAGAACAGACTGGAGCAGGAACTGATCTACTACATCGAGAAACTCGACATCAGCGAGGAGAAGCAGCGACTCAGCAATCACCTGAAGTACTTCCGCGAGACAATGAACGAGGAAGGACACGGCGTGGGCAAGAAGCTGGGCTTCATCGCACAGGAAATGGGACGCGAAATCAACACCACTGGCTCGAAGAGCAACCAGGCTGAGATGCAGAACATCGTGGTGAAGATGAAGGACGAGCTGGAGCAGATCAAGGAACAAGTACTCAATGCTCTGTAATAAAGTGAAGAACGAAGAATTCAACGGCTTTACTAATCATAAAGTTCAATGCTGAAGTTTCGCATGTAAGCTCCACACGCCCTGAAAGGGCAGAAGCTCTTAGCCCAGGGCAACGCCCTGGGTATAATGGCAGTCAACAAGGCGCCCTGTAAGGGCAAAAGCTTTGTAAATTGCCTGATTCTTTTGAGGCTTTTGCCCTTACAGGGCGACAAACTTGCGTCCTTGATTACCCAGGGCGCTGCCCTGGGCTAAGAGCTTCTGCCCTTTCAGGGCGTGTGGAACATACTTGCGAAAGTTTAATTCAAAGTATAATATTCAAAGCAAAATGAAGAATGGACTGTTAATATTCAGCGCCCCATCGGGCAGCGGAAAAAGCACCATCGTAAACTGGCTGATGAAGGAACACCCCGAACTGAAACTGGCTTTCTCCATCAGCTGCACATCGCGTGCACCACGTGGAACCGAACAGAACGGAGTGGAATACTTCTTCCTCACACCCGAGGAATTCAAAGCCAAGATAGAAGCCGACGAATTCCTGGAATACGAGGAAGTGTACCAAGACAGATTCTACGGCACGCTGAAATCGCAAGTGGAAAACCAGCTTGAGGCTGGCGACTCTGTAGTCTTCGATGTAGACGTGAAAGGAGGCGTCAACATCAAGAAGTTCTATGGCGGGCGCGCCCTCAGCATCTTCGTACAGCCACCATCGGTAGAAGAGCTTCGCCGCCGTCTGAACGGTCGTGGCACCGATGCTCCCGAAGTTATCGAACAGCGACTGGCAAAGGCTAACTACGAGCTGACCTTCGCTCCACAGTTCGACCACATCGTGGTGAACGACAACCTGGAGAAGGCTGAACAGGAAGTTTACAAGCTCGTTTCCGACTTTCTGAATCAAGAGTAAGACAAGCCGGGCTGAGGTTTCAAGGAAAAGTCCGGGTCGAATCGTCGGATAAGGCAGGAATTAGTCATTGAAGTTTCGCAAGTGGTTCAAGTACGGGCTGAAGGCCCAGAAGCTCCTATAAGCAGCACGCCCTAAAAGGCCCAAAAGCTCCTATAAGCAGCACGCCCTGAAAGGGCAGAAGCTCTTAGCCCAGGGCGATGCC
>ENA-OPAC01000348-OPAC01000348.1-human-gut-metagenome-genome-assembly--contig:-NODE-348-length-27133-cov-2.506057_pt1 | contig 27133 bp, 24 predicted proteins | sample MGYA00241052_ERZ501420 | MGnify/ENA primary metagenome ERZ501420 (study PRJEB25962, sample SAMEA2042513) | human gut metagenome | biome: human gut; feature: human-associated habitat; material: faeces... | reverse complement strand
ATTGTCTGGATTCACAAATCTTCCCCTGCTTTATTCTTTTTTATTTTTCCCTCATGGAATCAGATTCCAATGTGCACGTATTTATCTTTTGAAACACTATTGTTTTATTTTTCCCACCCGTTCTCTTTACCAATTCATCCTGCCCTATAATTTTTATCAGATTGATAATCTTCTTTTTATAATCCTCTTTATCGGTGTAAAAAATTATTATCTTAACATTTTCGTTTAAAATAAATTTTCTTAATATATCCTTATCCGTAATGTCTAATGAATGTCCAAATATAAAAACTTTATGGTACTTAACTACTCTGTGATGCTTTTTAACTATTCCATTCTCTTTAACGATTGCTGATATTTCATATATTTTTTTCTCAGACTGAATTTCCTCAAGCCAGCCTTCATATAAGCCCCCTGTTTCCTTATGTATTCTTTGAAAAAATTTCTTAAATTCTATAAATTCGAGGTCTTTATCTCTCGCATCTCCTTCCAGATATTCATCAATTCCAAGCACCATATTTGTAGATTGGATATCATTCCTTAAATCAGCTTTTCCATGCACATAATCAAACTCCAAAAACGGATGTTCTCCGTATATCCTCTGATATGTACATGTATAGTTGAACGATAAAATTTTGTCCAAATATGGCAAGTTTTTTATATCTGGCAGTCCATTTCCCAGCATAAAATTGCTAATATAATCTGAGAGATAAATTTCAAGTGCACGTGTAAGTTTATTCAGATCTTCCAGAAGTTTCTGTTTCCAAAAGTCAATTTCTTCTTTTTTCCAGACATGGGTCGCCATTCCTGATGAACTATCCATCTTTTCCAAAAATAGTGCAAGAACGTTTAATTGCCTTTGTGAAAGCACCGTTCCTACGCCTCCCTTTTGTATGGTCTCTTGTATATCCCTGCTTACACTGTTGAATGTCTGTATAATCAGGGAAATTTCACTTTCAAAGTCAATCCACCCGTCTTTTCCTTTTTGCTCTCTGCTTTTATACACCTCTGAAAAATATTTAATCCATGCATTATCCTTGCACAAATCACTTAACTCATGAATTGTTTTTCTTGATTGATCATATAAATACTGATCAAATTCAGAATCTTGTTTACTGTTAAATAAGTCTGTAAAATACTTATAGCAATTGATATCCTCTCCCGCAATCAATTCTAATCCTGAACTTTCTTGTGCCTTATGCTTGTAAAAAAAATCTATAAACTTCAGAAAATCCGCATATTTCGTGGGCAAACCATGTGCCAAATCAAATCCATTTCCTACTATTAAAATATTCATCCTTTGTCCTTTACTGGTTATGAATTTCCACTTAAATCTACAACATCGCCTCTAGTCTATGTTCCAGTTCTATTTTTTGTTTAACATGATCCTTCCAGTAATCCTCATGCCGCCGTATAAATAACTGTATCTTCCTGATACTTTGAGTCACGCTTTCATCCGCCTCTATAATCTGCTTTTCCTGCCCTGCCAGTACAATATAAAATATCTGCGTTATATCATAGAAAAAAGCGCAACACATATGTGTCGTTTTCTCATACCATGCATACATATCTTTTTCTAATATTTTTTCGTAATTTAAAAAACTAAGTTTCCACTCCTCCTTATTTTTCAAATCATATTGAAGAGAATTCAAAATTAAACTAAAGTAACCAGAAAACCATATTTCTCTTAAATTCTCATGTTTTTTCTTCTTTTTCTCGAACAATAAATTCCAATTCTCCAAAATATCTTTACTTATATTTTCTAAGATATATTTTTTTGATGTATCCGATAACCTTTCAAATTCCCAAGCCACAATATCCTCTTTATGATTCTGCAGCATCATATCCAGATTGATTGTCTGTGCAAAACGCTTCAGCGCTTCTCTGCTGACTTTAGAAAGAACGCTAAAAAGAAGCTGCTGCCAATTTGTATTATGTTCCTTTCTTTGTACCCAGCGCTCCCACAACGCCAAATCCCTGTCAGCAATTCTCTTGACCGCTGCAATTATTGCCTCTTTGCATTTTTCATCTATACCCGATGTCCGTTTCAACAAAATCCTGGCACATTCATAATAGAAACAAGGATATGCTACATCCATCTTTGCAAAATCCACAAGCATATCTGTTTCACAGCAAGTTGAAAGAAATATCCAATAATCTACAATGTTATTTTTCTCTGCCAAAAGCTGGCATAAACGTGCAGAGTCCTCCCTATATGCTTTTTGAAACAATCTGCAGACTAATTCATCAGGTTTTATACTTTTTCCCCTCTCATACGCATCAATGAATTCATATATCTTATCCAAATCATTATCAGCAATACCTTCCTGCAAATGTTCAAAAAATTTCTGATCAGCCCTTCCTGCGTTACCAGCAATATGAGTACTATAACTCACCGAACTGATCATTTCCCAAATATCTTTTTTTATTGTCTTCTCCATCATACTCCTTTCTTCCATACCAGGCATTCCGGAGCATCCAACTCATTCCATAATTCTTCAAATGCGTCTATCATCATCTGTGGATGTTCCACACTTTGAATAATATGATGTTTATTTCCAAGGCTATTCACAGATGTACCCAGTGACCAGACAGAAGAGGTATCCTGATCTAAATTAAGCACCATGAGAAAACGATCATGAAAACTGTAACCATAATCAGCCCACTGGCATCTAAGCTCTACATGTATACCATAATGATTACTCCTTTTCTCCATAATTTCCTGCTGCTGTTCTATCCAATCACATACACTCATTTTACTTTTTTCGGCAATTTCACCAGATGTAATTGCATATAACGTTACATTCATACTTTTCGTAAAATACCAAGTATGTAAAATATCCTCAACTGTCAGATAAGGATCCCACAGATACACCTTCCCTGTTTGTGCACGATTCATCAATGCAATCACATCTTTCAAAGCTTTCTGCGGTTCTGAATCTCTTCCATACCGTCTAAACTCAGCTCTGGCATATAACTCATCAACTCGTCTGCTATACTGACGCTTATGTATATGACTATCTCGCGTCCGAATAACAGGTTGTTCTATAATATTAACATTCTCCGCTGATATGGGTTCAATAATGTCAACAACCTGTCCTGTTTCATCATAAATGATACGCTGTTCTCCATACTGTGCACCCATCTGCAGCACATACGTCATTCTTCTTATAAAGCTTGTTTCCTGACGCGACAAAATCAATTGCCGTTTTACATCAATTATCGTTGTCCTGCAAAATCGGGAAGCATCACCAACTTCAAATGTAGTATTACATCCTTCCTGTTTAAATGTCCTGGTACCAAATGAAATAATCGAATCATCAAAAACGCCTTCTGACAATACCAGAAATTGATCATCTGACTCACATTCTTTATCAAATGACACATCATACGTTAACTGTCTCTCCATATCATCTTTTTTATAAGAAACCCTTACATTCGTTGACGGAAATTGAAACACAAAATTCCCAATACGATCTGATACAGAAAACAAATCAATTGGAATTGCATCGAATATTGTATCTGTCATCTTTCTGAACTGCACTGTGTTCAACACATTTACAATCTTTTTATCACAGTCAAAAAATTCCAAAATATAACTTCCATTAATAAAATTATTTTTTAATACTTTGTTTAAAAGCATCTCTTTTGTACTGTCCTGCTGAATAAAAACTTTCGATACCCCTTCCAGATATCCTGTTTCTAACCTTCCATCTCCGATGTCTACTTCCTTCTTATCTCTACTGTTGCATAACAATTCAAAAATACTTCGAACTTCTGATACATCCAGCACCTTTCTCTGTATTCCTAATGAATATGTATCAGTAATACTTTTAAGCTTTTTTAAAAGTCTCTCCGAGCTCTTTTCTACGTTCGGTCTTGTTTCAAATACAAAAATTGTATATACATTATCCGGCATTTCCTTTTCTCTTTGGCATAGATATATCGAAACCATTTCACAACAATTATAACTACCAAGGCTCTTACAGGAAATCAATTCATCAAATTTATGCAACAAATATTCTGTCGGTAGTTTTTCGTTCACTCTTTCTCTATACATATTTTTCTCCGATTAAATAGTACATTTTCTGTATTATGTATGCGATATTGTTTAATTACCTAAATCTTATTATATTATAATTTCCACCTGTCGGACTGCATGCTCTTTGCTGGACGCACGGTCTGACCTCAATGTCCTTGACAAAAGCACAATATGCTGAGACTATCTTTAGAATGGCAAAAACTAAAACCTGGACTTCATAGGATGCAGACTCCAATTCCGATTGAAACGAGCACCCTTTCGAGCATCACCAGTCGTCGAAAATTTAAGTCCCCGGAGTTTTCAAAATAACCACCCATTTCTATAATTTATATTCTTTATATAGTTGTTCACGATACACCTCGTCCTCAGATGCTTTCTCAGCATCTGAATAACGTTTATTCTTTAATAGAATATTTATAAGTGCTCCTAATCGATTTTCACCCTTTTTTTCACCTTTTTTTTCGCCCTTTTTTATTCCATTTTCCTCTGCATAAGAAATCATACTTAACATATCAGACACCTCCTTCTGACGAACTTGATTATCCGAATCTGGAATATATGATAATACTTTTTTCTGGTTTCCGGAAAATAATCCATATAAGAGATCCAAAAGTCCCTTTTCTTCCTGTCCTTCTCCACCGAGCCGTACTATTATAATCTCCAAAAGATCTGATTCCCAGGAATCAATTCGGAACTCTTTGTCTTTGATTCCCTCATTTTTGTAATTCTGCATCTTATAATATGATATGGTATTTTCCAGTTTCCTGGGAATATTATCGAGGCAGATCCAGATACTGTACACTTTTTCTAAATGACCATATCCTTTTCCATTTTCCCCTATCTTATCTAATTGTGCAGACAATTTACGGCAGCCATAATATATACTTCTTTTTACAACCGGATAACCCGGTGTGTAATTTTGCTGTATCTAAAAATCAATATGAAGATTTACCAGAAGCTTTCCTTCTGCTTTTGGATTTAAAGAACGGAACAGAATATCAAATGCTGCTGGTGCTTCATCTGTCGTATGAAATTCTGTATCCTCTCCACGTATGGTTTTTGCCATATCCTCTTCTACCAACGCGGTTCCTATCTGAATCGTATCACCTTCTATACAATTCATAATTTCTTCCAGGGAGCAGTCTCTATATTCTTCTACAGTATATTTTAGAATATTACTCATAATTGGTTTATATGAAAAAATATTCTTTGCTGACTGATCTTTCGTTTCTTTTCCATCTATCGTCTTTAGTGTTACAGAAATACTGTCTTTCACATCCATAAGTCTCTCCCTTGACCAGCTTTTATTTGTAATTTAAGTATATATCTTTTGAGGGAACATAGCAACTACAGAATTCTACTTATTCATTCCACGTATCCCTTCTTAACTCAAAACATCTATACGATAGCCCCATATTCTTCTGACAGCTCCTCATTGTCTTTAAATGAGCTAAAAACAAGTCAAGCATCAGCATATCCGGAGATTCTTCTCTTGGATATATCTGATGCTCTCTTTTTCTTTTCGGAATTTCGGGCTTACTTTCGTTTCTACGGTAGCTTCTCGGAACCCTTGATTTTACTGCTTTCCTAGAGCTATTTTTACAAGTAATTAACTGAATTTTCTGTAAATTACCATTTTTACCCTTTTTTTGTGCTCGTCTAAAAATCCTTCAGCTCATTGTGAACTTCCAGTTTTTTTCCGCCTAAATCAAGTGTCGCTATATCTGCGACTCAAAACAATTCTATTTTTCCGTCTTTTCTCCATCTGATCCTGCATTTAAAAAGTTCATGATCTCCTCATATGACCGCCCACTTTTTACAACTGCTGACAGGATCTCTTCTTTTCTTATGGCATCCCGCTTATCTAACAGTTCTTTCAGATTTGCTGTTGCCTGGTCATACTTTTTCTTCGCTGCGATCACATCAGCCTCTGCTTTTTCAATCTTTTCTTCCAATGCTTCCTTACTTGTTTTTCTTGTTCTTGCCATCCTTATTTTCCTTCCTTATTCTGCTTCTTTCAGTTCCTTACTCAGCTCTGATGCAAAGTATTTTATACTATTCGCATCCAGTCCAAAGGCTTTCAATATTACTTTCTGGTTCGCTGTTACTGCATGATCCAGACGGTATATATTGTCTAACTGACGTACCATTTCTATTTTTTCCAGCTCTTTTATTGCCGCCGGTACAGTCATATAGTTCAGTTTCTTATCCAGTTTTTTCATTTCTTCTTTTAGTTTTATATACATCTTGCAGCGCACTATCATGGCTACAAATTCAACAAATATCTTCGCTCTTGCTGATTCATCTGAATACACCAGGATGCTCTTATTCCCCAGATATGATTTGTCTCCGCGGAATAGTTTCTCCGATACATCCCTGCTCTTATACAGTTCGATTGCTTCCTTCGCACTCATCTTTTCCGATGTAACGATACAAAAATATCCTGCCAGATCCAGTTCTCTTTCTACCACACTGCAACGTTCTTCTGGTAGTATAAAAGCCTGGCTCTTTTCATCATAATAAAGGTTAAAATACTTCTCAAATCCAGGACCGAATTCCTTTACTTTATTCTGGTACTTTTTCAGATACTGCGTCATCTGGTTGATCCGATTTTCAATCTCTATCCGTTCTGCGCTTTCTTTGGAAATACTATGATACAGATGAAAATAACGTTCTTTTTTATCACTTGCATACAGTTTGTGCCGTATTGTCTTTCCGTAAACTCCATATTCATAGATATTGTTTACCCGCTTATTTTCGAATGTCCCTTTATTTTCCAGGATCAGTTCATTCACAAGGGCAGACATCCCTTTCACCATGATAACAAAACTATACCCACATTTATCCATATATTGTATATTCTCGCAGCTGAAATATCCCCTGTCCAGAATGAATCCGATCTTCTTATAACCATATCCGGATGCTTTATCCAGCATGAACTGAAGCTGGGAGATATCATTCAGACTTCCTGGATATTTTTCATAAAATAATGGTTCCTGATTATGAGTATCATACGCAACTGCATAATTAAATACCGGCTCTCCCATATCTACTTTCGGATGCCCAAATTCAACCATTTTTATATCCCCGGCCTGACAGTTTTTATTCGTTGAATCATAAGAAATATAAATCTTTTCATGGTAATTCCGTGACTCATTCCATGTATTCAGAAATCCTGTACTCTGATCATCTGTTACTGAATTCAGGAAATCTGATACGGTTGAATCGCTGTATTGTTTCATTTTTTCCGTAAAAAGTGGATGGTTGTATGTATAATCCGGATAGTACTGCGCTGCATTGTTTTCTGCTATGATCGAATAAACAGCCAGATCTAAAAACAGCCCCATATCACGCGATCCAAAATACTTTCCAAGGATATCGTTCAAGCTGCATTCTTCTATGATCTTACGCAGTACAAAATATGTTCCTACCCTGAGACAGCTGCTTCTGGAAGTTCTGTTTTTGCTTTCCGGAAGCTCTGCATCGGGGAAATATTTCAGGAAATTTTGATTCGGTTTCATGAGTTCCGGATCCGTATCTGACAGTTTTCCGATCGTTACTCTTTTGAGAAAAGTATACTTCCGGGATGGATCATAAACCCGGTCATACTCATACTCTATATATACAACATTTGACTTTTTTCTCCGTGTGATTTTGCCTTTTACAGTTGGTACTTTCACTAAAAAATCCAGATACATAGCGCCCTCCTTTTAGGCGGTCATCCGCCTAAAAAAATTGTACTATATTTCCCGGCTGTCTGCAATGGAAAAGCGTAAAAAACCGGGATTTTTTATGATTTTATTTTTGTTCTTTTTTCTTTAGGCGGAAAAATTACTGGAAGTTCACACAACTGCTTGCCACACCTTCCATACATTGTACGTTTTATCATTTTTAATCTGCTATTAGTTCCTTCCACAAATCCATTACTGTAATCATATGCTACAGCATTTTCAACTGCATCTATATCTCTTTTTAATCCTTCAGCAAAACTTCTTAATGGCTTAAGAAGACTTTTATTATATTTTTCAACAAATAAATAGAGCATTGGCACATTATGATTTTTAAAAATATTTCTAAACTCTTTTATGCAGCATTGAAGTTCCCAAATATTTGGATACTTTTCATAAATATATTTCTTATGATTATCTGAAAGTTCAGTATTCATCCACATGTGCCTAAACACACCTTCTCGTGTAATATAGTCTTTATCTTTTCCCTTACTGCCGATTTTGTATTTTAAACACTCCGTCATTGTTCTGACATATGGCTGTGGCTCAAAACATTTATTTTCTTTTTGCTCTATTTTGCATAAATAATCAAAAGCATTGCTTTTGGAGCCAGAATATCCTTTTTCGTATATTGCTTTTACAGTTTTGCTTTTACTCCATCCTTCTTTAAGACAATCTATAATAAAATCATGAAATGGAGCCAGTTTGCTTTGATGAATTCCATACATACTTAATTCTTTTGGATCACCTTTACGATATTTTGCAATTGTGTTGCGACCTATTCCCATACGTTTGGCAATTTCACGGTAACTACAGCCTTCTTTTAAAAAATTTTGTATTTGGCAGATCATTTGATAACGTTTTTCCGAAAAAGCAACATAATTATCCACATCAGATGTCATTTTTTTTACAATGTTCTTCTGCATCGATAGATGCATCATTGTGTGGGATACTTATTGTTGTAGGGATTTCTTGATTCAGAGCTTTTTTTATTGTTTCCAGTAGGTTCTGATGTAAATGAAATCGGTCTGCCACCTGCATTGCATCGGGTAATTCTTCTGATATTACTTTCGCATATGCACTTGCCCTATCTCTTGTAACCACTTTAACATTCTTATTATTCTTAAGCCATTCCCGTAATGTATCCCCATTTCTTCCATCCAACAATGTTATAGGCTCATGCGTTTTTTCATTTACTATGATAGTCCCATATGTATGGCGCTTTTATATGCAAAATCATCCACACCTATTACATCACTAACTTCCGGTTTTGGAAGAGATTCATATCTTTTTAAAAGTAATCGTATTACGGTATCACCACTAGTTTTTATCCCTAATGTGCGGCAGACACGGGCACAGCCTTCACAACTGGTTTCAAGAGCCAATGTACAGATAAAATCAGCACATCTTTCCGTCATACGACTATAATTATTAAGAAATCCATCAAAAGTTTCAGCAATAGAAACAGCCTCACATTCGTCATTCAAACATGCATACTCATGTGAACAAATTTCAAGTTGAACCTGTTTTCCTAAAATAGGTAAATCCTGTACTTTACGAGTATATGTTCCATGATATTTTTGCGTTATATGATTACACTTTGGACATTTACAACTACTTGAAGTTGATTTCATCCGAATTATAATTTTATCACTTTGCTGAGCAATATCTGTTATCATCAAATCCCTTTCCGGGTAAAATTTATCTAAGCATAATGTATTATTAGACTTTGCCATGAATAACTCTCCTCATACATCCTAATATAAACATTATACTATATATCTGATTATACTAAAAGGATTAAAACGGATAATTGCGGAAGAACCCCTTAAAAGCAATCAGCAGGAATACATCACCCCGTTGCAGGAATTACTTACCAGACATGGAATAGCAGTTCCGCCTGAGTACTAAACAAACAATTGCACTCTGCTCCGGAAAAATATTCTTTACTTTTTTTGAAAAAGGTGCTCTGAATTTCCGAAAAGGCTGCACTGTCTAACTGTAATATACACATCTTCATGTATCCTATCTGACTACTATTCGCAGACTTTTCTCTAATCACTCACTACCATAGTCTTGAACACGACAGCATTAGAGTGATTTGACAGATTTGCCTCTTCATCAATCCCTTTCGAAGAACCTGCCTTCATCTTCTGTATGTCTCATATAACATACCACTACCGTGCGTACCGTTCAGTACACGGTGGCTTCAATAGTTGACATCATGGACTGATAGGCTGTGGATAAATCATAAAAGCCTCAGTTTATCAGTCTTTCTTTTGTCTCATTCTACTTTTAAACTAATTTTTCCTTTTCTTTTTATAATAGTTAATCTTTTCTCATTATTTAATGTAAACACTTTATCATAAGGAGCACTTAACTTATCTAAGTACAAATTTTCTTCAGCATTTATTATTTTAACATCTTCATTCAAAATCTCCTTTATCGCCACATTGATATCTTCTTTTTTGATAATCCAAATAAGTTTCCTAGAATCCTTTCTATTTGTATTTCTTTCTGGTGAAAGAAAATATGTAACATTTATTTTTTTATTTTCATGTTCCTCTATTTCAACACTTCCATCTTGTAATCTTGACATATTAATTGTATTAAATGGGTGTCTCCCTCTATACTCTAAAAACATTTTATATAAAAATAATGTATACGAACTTTTAAGTCTTCCAATACGTCTAATGGGATACCTCATTTTTTCATTCTCGATAGTATACTCATACAATTTTATTATTCTTGGAGATTGATTACTATCTAATATCGTATCTAATAATTTTTCAGATCCATTGTGCAATGTTTTAATCGCATTAAAATACTCTTGCAATTCTACATGCAGTTCTTTATAATAATCTGGCATAATCATTTTTTCATCATTTAATTCTTGTGCTAAATCAATTTTACATTCTCCGAGTTCATTAAATTGACACAGATTTAAAATTTGATTGTCTATAAATTTTCTTGAAGTATATTTCACTTCTAAAGTTCTTATCTCATCAATACTCTTAGGAAAATTAGCTATTCTTATATTCTGTTTATTTTGTTCAACTTCTTTTCCAATTTCTCTTTGACAAACCGCCTCTGCCTCCACCATTTCACTAATTCCATTTTTCACAGGTCTTTCCGTACTAAACATCATATCACAATCTTGACCTAATAAAATATAAATCTTTTCATTTTCTTTACTTTCATTAACAATGAATATATCACCTGAAGCAACTGGTTCATAATATCGATTAACATTTAAATCAAATGCTTCAAATATGTCTATTTTTTTCAATTCTAATGATGTTTCCGTCTCTTCATCTTCTAACATATTAATTAATTTTGTAAACCTTACCATTTTATATAGTTCTGAGTTTTCACTCAATTTACAATCAAACATTAATTTTATCCATTCAGTAATTACTTGATAATTTGTAATTCCCTCTGTTGACGCCATATTTGCTAAATAAAAAGCAATATTCTTACTTTTTACAGCATTTTCAAATGCTTCTTTCATAGTCTTCACATATATATATTCCAATTTTTTCAAAATATAACTATAAGCACTCCGTATAATAGCAGCTTGCAATTCACAAGAATTTTCTTTCCTTACAAGTTCAAAATATACATTCTTATCAATCTTACCTTTATCAATTGTAGAACTAAATATTGCTCCTATTACAAATCTTTCATCGTTCTCCCCTTTTCTCTCTATTACATCTATTATTTCTTGCGCACACTGATTTTTTTCTAATTGATTATCAACAATACATACAACTAATTGAGGTTTTATCTTACTCAAATATTTTTGAAATCTATTAGAATCTTTTGCTGAAAATCCAGTAAATATTCTAAAATTTTTCCATTCTATTTCCTTAAATATATATTGTACAAAAAGATCTCCAAATATTACCGGATAATTTACACCTATTCCAAAATATTCTAATACTTCTTTAGTATTATTTGATAAATTTTCAATTTTAATGCTCTCATATTCCTTCTCAAATCCACTAAATTTTCCGCTTAACAAAGGTATCTTAAACGCTGATTCAATATCATTATCAACAATATTTTGCATATCTTCCTCTGTAATTTCAATCTTTGAAAAATCATCTATTATCTTTCTAAACGTCTCATATATCGGTAAATCTATCTGCTTTAATTCTTCAAGCATTTCATCCTGTGACGTTTTATTTTGTCTTAATAGAGAATAAACAATTGCAGTTTTTTTATGTTCAAATTCGAAATCATCTTCAAAAAATACAATAACATCTTGCTGTATTAATGAAAACAAAATATCAAAACTAATATTTTCCATTCTAATTCTCCTTATTTAATGTAATACGAAATTTATACCTATTTCCGTATTCATTTCTCTCATCTGTGAGCTCAATATCCGCAGAAAATGATCGCAATAGTTGTTGCACTATATACAATCCCATTCCTCTTCCTGTATGGTTTTCTTTTCCAGATTCTAAAGGTTGAAATAGCACATCTTCCATTGGTTTCAAAACACCAGTACCTGTATCATATACTACAATTTCATTTTGATCTTCTGCTTCAATCATAATATAGTCTTTTCCCTGATGATTATAGTATTGGTCTGAAATAGAATACTTTCTTCTTCTATCTATCCAATACACTGAATTTGATACCAAATTATAAAAAACATGTAATAAAACCCCCTTTGGAACAAACCAAGTCAAGTCTTCAGTCATGCATATAACATCTATTTCTTCTCTCGAAATTTCATCTAAATTTTTTTGTATATCATTTATTAATTCATTAATATTTTGATCTTCAAATTCATCATAACTTCCTCTTTTAATAAATGTTTTTTCTACAAAATTGTACAAATCAGAAACTTCTTCCATTTTATCTGCTATCGCATAATAACTTTTTTTTATAGGTCGTACATCCTGATTGATTATAGATACTTTTTGATTTTCTAATAACACTCTTTTTAAATTATCAAAATGCGGCTTCATATTATCCATATTACTAGTTCGACATACTGAATCTAATTCATGCGTAATTGTTTCTGTAATAAGCCCATTTGCCATCAGTTTAAAATTATTGTACGCATCAACCTCAACTGCTTTTAACTGTTCATCCGCTTCTGCCAATAATTGCACTGCTTGCTCTTGATTTTTTCTTTCCTCTACTAAATGTTCTAAAGTATCTTTTACAATATCCTGAAGTTCTTTCATTTCTTTTTCAGAAAATATTTTATTTTCCTCTTCTGGAATCTCGTATATTATCTCTAGTGCTCTTTTTATCTTTTTTTCTGCATTTTTTCCCTTTTTTAATGATTTCTTTAACTCTTGATTTTTTTCTCGAACATTTTTTTCAAGATTGTCAAGCAATAATCCCTGTTCTTCAAAAATCACACGCAAAATATTCGTTGCAGATCTGTTTAATTTATAAAACAAAACGTTAAACACAATATTAATTAAATTCTTAAAAGCATTTGATACTTTATTTTCTTTTATATCTAGTCTAGAACTTATTTCTTGAATATATTCTTGATTTTCATCGAATACTGAAACATACCCAATTATATTTGCTAAATCAAATCTATAATATTGTTGTCCTCGTGTCCTATATTGTTGCAATTTTAGCCAATCACTCTCTTGATTTCCTAAAAATCCAATTCTGTAATTTCCCCTATAAAGTTTTACTCCATTATTCAATTTCAAAAAGTTACTCAATAAACCTAATGTATATTCAGGTTTTCCTTCTTTCTTCCTTTTTTCATTTACAGCATCGATAATTATTTTTTCTCCTATATTTTTTCCTTGTTTAAATGAGAAGACTTTTCCACTAACTGGTACTATTCTTTTTAGATTTTCAATAGTATCTTCTATTAAATGTGATATATATTCTTCTCGCACTGCTTTTTCAGTAATACTATTTTCATAAGCACTATCAAAGTATTTAAATAAAAATTTTTTAACTCCACCTTCATTTTCATACTGTATCAATCTATTATTTATTCTTTCACGGTTTTCATTTAGTATTTCCGAATAAAATTGATGACTTTTTTTTAATTTCTTAAACGCTTCATCCTTTACTGCCACTTTATGTATTCTTTCAATATACCAAGGAGTTATTTCCAGTGCATATTCTAATCTCAGTTCATCTTCACGTAAGCATAAATTGAACGAATGTACGCTTTCCGATAACTCTAATAATTCTTTTGGAAACTCAATATTTGCTTCTCTTCCATCATAAAAAAAAGAAATTTCATTTAAATTTTTCTCAAATGGAGAAATCAAAAAATTAATAGCCGTCCTTAGTTGAGAATTTACCAATACAGTTCCAAATGTATCTAAATTCAATGTTAATTGATCTGGTGTCTCCAAAAAATCATAAAAATTTATTCCAAAAATCCATAATCTTGTATAATGAAGAGTTAATTTATTTATCCTTCTATATGGAATCAAAATATCACTATCTTCTTCCGTTCCCAAGTTTCCATTCCAATCAATAAATGTTATACTCGCAAATTTTTCATCCAATGATGCTGTCTCTATCAACAAATAGCTTCCTAACCTTTGTGCCGCAAGTCTACCAATGCCTTTTTCCCCAAACATCATCCCTTTTTCATTCTTTTTTAAACTTGTACCAATTGTCAAAAAACCTTTCTCTAATTCTTGTGTGTTCATTCCTTTTCCTATATCTTCAATAACACATATAGGATAGTTTAAAATTTCTTTAGGTATACCACTTTCTATTTGTTGATTATATGCTGTCAAAAATTCCACACTATTTTTTTTCATTTCTTGCATGTTATCTGCAATATGAATTCTAATTTTTTCTGATCCAGCATCTATAGAATTTTTCAATAATTCAGTAACTGCCACATCTGATGTTGTTATTAAATCTTTACCTAAATGTTGGATTACTCTTCTACTAATTTTGAATGCTTTATATTCTATATTTTCCATATTTTCACCATTTCCTTCATATTTGAAAAAAATCACGTATTGTATTTGCTAATTCAAGTGCCATAAGATATGGCACCCCATTTCCAATCATTTTAAATTTTTCTGTAAGAGCTAAGTCAAGCGGTAATTCAAACCATTCGGGCAAAGACTGTATTGCCATTGCTTCCGCGACTGTTAATCTTCTACTTCTATAAGGATGTAAATGTACCTCATTATTTCCATATGCAGCAGTTGGTGAATATCTCCACCTATGCAATCTCTTAAATGATTTCCTGCTAACATCACCCTCTTCTACATTTTCTATTCGATCAAACCCATTTCTAACTTTAAATTTATCATTACGGTTTGCATGCTGATATACATCATTTTTTACAAACCAATATTCCGTTGTTAATTCCTTAGGAACATCGTATTTGAATTTACGCTTACTATATTGTATATATCTTTGTGTTGTAGGCCACTTCAATTTTTTTATACGTTCTATATCATATTTTTTGTGCATTCCCCATGAAAATCCAAATGTATTATTTATACAAATCAATCTTTTAGCTAATATCGAAAAACTATTTACACCAATCAATATAACTCTCTCTCTATCCTGAGGAACTCCAAACTCCAATGCATTTAACAACGCTTCTGAAAGTATATAATTATTATTTTGTAATTCATCTTTTAATTCATTAAAATATTTTCTATGTTGTTCTGTTCGTATAAGTCCTTTTACATTTTCAAACAAGAAAAAATCTGGTTGATAGTATTTAATGACATCTATATAACTTTTAGCTAATTTTCCATTTTCTCCATTTTTTCCCCTGTTCTTTCCTGCAACTGAAAAATCCGGGCATGGCGGTCCACCTATAAATCCAATCAATTCGTTTTTTTCTCTTAAATCTCCAATTTGCTTTTTTATTTTATACTTTAAGGGTTGTTTTATAAAATCATTTATATCTCCATTATAATAACTTGAAAATGAAATGTTATTTTTTTGCTTTTTCCTAGCATATTGATATGCTTTCATGAAATCTTTTTCATATTCATTCACAAAAACAATTTCAAATCCAGCTTCTTGAAATCCTAAATCTAGCATTCCTACACCAGAAAAAAAAGAAAATATTACCATCGCCTACCTCATTTCTTACTTTTATCATATTTTTTATCAAAAATTATACCATTTAATTATCTTCATCTCAATGTATACAATAAAACAATTCTCTCCCCTATTACAATATTTATTGTTAAGCTGTTAGAACGTAGGAAACAATCGTATATTTTCTCTCTCCTAAAATGAAAAATAAAATATTATTTTACAAACAAAACATCTCTATGATATTCCAAATAAGTGAGCAATTTGGTTGTTGATTGTAAGTCTACTTGCATTCCTTTTGAAATATGCAATCTAGCTTCGTTTGTTATTCCTACAAATGGAGATATTATCATTCGACCTTCCGCTGTAAATGAAATCAATCCACTATCAAATAGACGATCCATATTAGCACTTAAAAGTAATCCATTTTCTGTATCAATTCTCTCATTATTATTACATATTCTCCAAGGTTTTATATGACTTGCAATCAATAGTTTTGAAGTATTAATACCTGTAACAATACATTGATGTTTATATTTTTTCATCAAATTTTCTCTATAGATCCCCTGTCCAATCCTTGCTTTAATTATTATCTGTTTTTCAGTCTCATTTAACTGTTGAGTGTTTTTTATTTCTTTTTCAATCTTTTGCTCTATATAATCATCTTCAACTTTTTCCATTATAAAATATCTATATTGTTTAAGACCATTACTATACATATGATTTCCTCGTGTATTTTTCTCAATAAAAAATGAATTACTAAAGATGTTATATATTGCTATGTCTAATTCTACAAGATTCATATTAAGTAAACTTTTATTGACTACTCCTTGCTCCATCATTTCATCAGAAACTTTTTTCACTGCTCTCATATATTTATAAATAGAGGCCCCACTCAGGTTAGATTTTTGTGTCATCCAATCAGAAAAATCATCTAGTACTTTCATGAATACTTTCCTTTCCATACTCTATTCTTAAACCAAATGTTTATTAATTCTCACTTTTTCTTCTATTCCATTATCAAATCTATAATTCATTTTATTTCGATCAAATACTGGATTTGCATCATGTATAATACTATGATGGTTCGGACAAACAATCATCTGATTATTCGCATCATTATTCAAACTATTAACAAAATAATCAATATGATGTGCCTCCGCTATGTACGAACCATATTTCTCACCGGTTATCTGACCGCATATTTGGCAACGATATCCATATAATAGTTTCAGATTTTCGCCTATTTTTTTGTTCAATTTACGAATCTTGACTATCTGCAATTTCTTTTCTATACCACTATTTTTATTTTCAAGTTCATATTCTATTTCATTCTCTACAGAACGTTCCCGCATTCCTTGAATTGTTTTTTTCATAACCTGAAAATCGTCCTGTGCAATTGGTTCGAGCAAAAAAGTATCCTCATATTCAGTCGTATAAATGGCAAGATATTCTTTTAATCCTTCCGGCACTTTTATATAGCTCCTGTCTTTTGGATCTCTGCTTTCACGAATTGTCTTTATATAACTCATACTTTTGAAAAAGTATTGCTGCAACGTCTGTGCCAATTCACCATTTCTTGTATATCTGATTTGATATGCATCTTTTTTTCTCTTTTCTACCGAATTATTTACATTAACTATTTTCGCATCATACGTTTTTCCATTCATGAAAAAATGAATAATTTTAGACTCTCCACGTTGCAAAAAGTTTTCCATATTGCGTAAAAAGATTACTTGGTTATCTAATGGCAATGTGAATCCTTCCATTAATGTAGACCAATCTATCTCCTTCTTATATACATAATTTTCTGTTTCCATACGCATGTCTCCATCACTGTAAAAGAGCTGTCATTTGTTCTTTATATCGTCTCTGATAATAATCCATTACCCTATATTCAATTACATCTTTCATTTGCTCTGCCAATACTGGATTCTTTATGATTTCTTTCATCTCATCTCTTAATACCAGCGTTGAATCTTCCTTTTTTATAAATAATCCTTTTCCTGATTTCACTAAAAAGTTCACAGGCATCTTAATAATCTTTTTAATATGATCTTTATCCGAAATTTTGCAATACTGCTCATATGTAATCCCTGTATCCAGATCTTTCCAATTTGTTCCTGTAGAGAAGAATTCCTTCCAACTTGCCAGAAGTTCTGTTTCTGTTACTCCCATTCTTATGTCTCCATGATTATAGAAAGCCATCAGTACCGGCATTTTGTATACCTTGGTCATGTTGGTGTTTTCCAGTAGTTTTATAAACTCTTTTCCTATTCCCTGACAGAAACTTTTTTGTTCTTCTGTTAGCTCATTTAATTCATTCATATATTCCAGGTACTTTTTAAATGGATTCTCGTTTGAATGTGTGATGGCCATTTGATAAATGTCATCATCCATATATGTAAATAAATCCATTCTGGATGGTTGTTTGCCGAGTAGTTCTTTTACTCTGAAATATTCATTTCTGATCTGTTCTTTGATTGTCTGTTGTTTCTTGTCCATTTCTGCAAACAAATCAATTAACTTCATGTCAAAATCGACGAAACAATCATCCGGGTAATCCGTTTTATCTGACAGGGAATAAGTTTGCTTCTCTGTTTTGCTTTTTCCTGTCAGTAAGTATCTGACTCTTCCTGCTTTTTCGTAATTGCCGATGAAGTCCAGGACATTGAGATATTCTTTTCCTTTACTTCTCCGTAAACCTCTTCCAAGCTGTTGCAAAAATACAATCGGAGATTCTGTTGGACGAAGGAACATTACCATGTCTACAGATGGGATATCTACCCCCTCATTAAACATATCTACTGAGAAAATAACTTTGATTTTTCCACTTTTCAGTTTCTCAATTGCTTCTGTTCTGTTCATGGAGAATTTTCCATCCGCATTACTGTAAACTGCTACCGACGGGATTTCTCTTTTGCTAAATTCCTTTGCCATTTCTTCTGCATGTTTTCTGGAACAGCAGAAGCCTAATGCCTGTTTTGAGCCACATTTACAGTAATATTTGTAAATCAGATCATGTCTGTAGTCGTTTCCTATGTATGTTTTGTTCAGTTCTTCTTCCACATATTTTCCTCTGACTATATGCAGTTTGGTATAGTCTGTCTCGTCGTAGATTCCGTAATAGTGAAATGGAACCAGCATTCCTTTATTGATGCCATCTTTTAATGAAATCTCATACGGTACGTTATAATCGCAAATCTCATATATATTTTTACCATCCATTCTCTCAGGTGTTGCCGTCAATCCGAGGAGAAATTGAGGTTTGAAATATTCTACAATTTTTCTGTACTGGTCATTGACTGCATGATGAAATTCATCAATCACCACGTAATCGAAGTAATCCGAAGCAAAATATTGTTCATTTAAGTATTCCGATTTCCCAAGGCTTGCTACCGAGGCAAATATAAGCGGTTTATCTGTGCATTTTTCAGCTCCCATAAAAAATCCATAGTCTTTGGAATTTCTTACGTTCTGAAAAGAAACTGCTGCCTGTTTCAGAATCTCTTCCCTATGTGCAACAAACAACACTTTTTCATATTTTTTTGAATCAAAAGCAGCCAAAAATGTTTTTCCGATGCCCGTTGCAGCTTGAATGAGTGCTTTCTGTGCTCCTTCTGCTCTTGTATCTTCCAATGCGCACAATGCCTCGATCTGTGCTCCTCTTGGTTCATATAAAGGTTTTATTTTCGTATCATTTGTTTCCGACTCTGTAAAGTCATATCTGTCAAGGTCTTTTGCCACCGCCGGACGATGCCAGTTCTGGGAGTAACGTTTTAATTCTTTGTCATCAATGATAATGGAATGATTCACAAATAAATCTTCAAATGTACGAAAGAACTCTTTGTAGTTTTCCGGGTCTTTCTGACTGCTGAATCGATAATTCCATTCTATTCCTGAGGTCAGCGCACTTCTGGAAATATTAGAAGAACCGATATAAAGTTCACTGTAATCTGTATAATGGAAAATGTAAGACTTTGGATGAAAGGAACGTCCTTTTTCACAATAAAATCTAAGATCAACTCTGTCACCAAGTTTTCTTTTGATCAGATATAGTGCTGATGGCTGTGTAATTCCAAGGTAGTTTCCTGTCAGGATTCGAATTTTGGCTCCACGTTTCAAAGTATGTTCCAGTTCCTTCAGCAGCATTCTCACTCCGGATTCCATAAGAAAAGAAACAATGATATCAACGCTTTCCGCTTTTTTCATACTCTGGATCAGCTGATAATATAGCTGTCTTCTTTTATCCGGTCCGCCGGTCATTGCATCTGTGGAATATTCGTTTTCATACCCGATGTTTACTTTTTCTGTAGAAGTAAATTCAGCCATTTTTCCTCACCTCTTCCCGGTCGGACATCTCCTGTAATCCATTGTTCTTCTATTTTAAGGCCATGCATGTCATGTATGAAATCTTTAAATGTATCTGTCGTAAAATCGGTAAAATATCTTCCATTTCGTTCGCCTTCAAATTCTCCGTATTTGAAAGAGGTATAAATCCATCCTTCCAGTTTCAATGCTGCATACATATTTTCCCAAACTTCTCGCAGTTGTTTTTTCGGTAAATGGAGAATAGATGCACAAGCCCATATACCATTATATTTTTCTTTTTCATCCAATTCCTGAAACAGCATCTGCCTGACTTTGATTCCCGTATATTCACTTGCAATCCGACACAATTGTTCTGAACCATCAACTGCATCTACCTGATATCCACGACTCAGAAAGTACTTTGTATCTCTACCTGCACCGCAACCAAAGTCAAGAATATACGCATCTGGGTTAAGTTTCTCCAGAAATTTATCTTGCACTTCTGTAAACTTTACCGAAACAGTCCCAGAGGCAAAAGACTGCGCATTTTCGTTGTAATATTTTAATGTTTTATCTATATCTGCCATATATTCACTCACCAAATGCCATCCAGCACTGATTTCACTCCTGTTTTATCTGCACAATACCTGTTTTGTTTCTTATGCCTTAATTTTTCTGATAAATCTAACTTCTTTGTGACATATTATACAATTTTTTGACATAAACAGCAACAATTTTCGTCAGACATTTTTTATTATATTCACCTATCTATAATACGCAAAAACTGTTGCATATTTCTTTTTTAATATCTTTTCTCTTTCATCAACTTCCATATAAAAAAGAGAACCAGACTGCACATAGGTTTCTTCCCCTACATACAGTCTGGTTTTCTGATTCCATCATTCATTCCTGGTAATAAGTCAATAAATCAGACATTCCATTACTCTTCCGCATCCATCTCCGACTTAATCTCATCCTCGCAGTCTGCCATTGCCTGCAGTGTCATAGTGAGCAGCTTCTGCAGTTCCCAGCCGAGTTGTTCGGCTCCTCGCTCGATGACTTCTCTGGAGCATCCTGCTGCGAAGCCCTTGCTTTTGTATTTCTTCTTGAGGGATTTGAGTTCCATGTCTTTTGTGCTTTTGGATGGTCTCATAAGTGCTGCTGCCCAGATAAGTCCTGTAAGTTCGTCTGCTGCAAAGAGTACTTTTTCCATTTCGTGTTCCGGTGCTACATCAATGGTTGCGCCACATCCTACTGTGATACCGTAGCCGTGGGATACAACTGAATGGATCACGTCTTCGCCTACGCCTGCTTCGCGGAGCATTTCCGGAGCTTTCAGACAGTGTTCTTCCGGATATAGTTCAAAGTCGATGTCGTGGAGGAGCCCTACAATTCCCCAGTATTCTGCATCTTCGCCATAGCCAAGTTCATTGGCATACCATTTCATTACTGCTTCTACAGTCAGGGCATGCTGAATGTGGAAGGGATCCTTGTTGTATTTTTTTAATAATGTAAATGCCTCGTCTCGTGTAATTGTCTCCATTTGTCACTCCTCATATCTGAATTGTCAGGTGGATAAAATCATCTGCTTTACTGCTTGTTTATAACTGAATAACTGCTCTGCAGTTTATCTGTCAATCTGAATCTGGCATACTTCCATTGCTTTCAGTGCATTCTCATGGCTTTCCGGTGTTACGCCTGCGCAGCATTTAGCGTCTACGATGATCGGAACTTCCGGGAGAGATGCTTTTGTCAGAAGTGCATTGGAAATAACACAGATGTCTGTGCATAAACCTACGAATGTGATACTTTCAATTCCCTGATCTTCATCTAACATCTGTAATTCTCCTACCAGAGTTGTGGAACCGAAAGTTTCTTTGTCAATGGGTTCTGTTTTTCTGAGTGCATCTAATTCGCTTCTGATCTGCCATCCTTCAGTGTTACGGATGCAGTGCGGTACAGGAAGCTTCTTTCCTTCCTGAGTGTCGAGATAATTATTTTCGTGGGTATCTCTGGTAAAAATAACAACTCCATCAAAGTTTTTGATTTTCTCTTTTACACCAGGTACAATGGCAACTGCCTCTTTTGTTCCAAGAGCTCCGTCGATGAAGTCATTCTGCATGTCTACAACTACTAATACCTTCTGCATATTTCCTTCCCTTCCGTTCCTTCTGCACATTTTTTCATATAATTCTATAAAATCTCCGGAAATGTGTGCTGTTATTATTTGTTATTACTATACAACAACAAAGTGCTTTTGTACAGGCAGAAGTGCCTGCTTTACTGAAATATCAATCATCTATTTTGCAGCATATTTCTCAAATCTGTACTTTTGTTTAATATCCGGATATTTTTCTCTGTCCACTTCACTCATGAACATGTCATAGGGTCTGGCGCAGATCTTGAAAGGTGCATAGAGTGCCTGGTAGATCATCAGTTTCTCACCATTTTCTGTGTGATGGGCTACTGCAAGGACTTTATAGAGATATTCGGAAGTATCCGGGGATACCCATTCTCTTTTGAAATGCTGTACAATGTCGCCTGCATGGATATTGTGTTCCGGTGGTTCCGATGTATTTTCATTTTCCGCACTGTCAGGTTCTTCCGGTTCTGTATTGAGTTCCATATATTCTTCTTTATCAAGGGAAACCGGAATTCCGGAACGGCCGTTGATGTGGACACCGCCATACCAGGTACCTGTGACCTCGCAAATATCACCTACTTCATACTCCATGCTACAGTCATTATTTTTCTTTATGATTCTGATCTTTGCCATTTTATCATCTCCTGTATATAGTTCTTACTTCATGTAATCAGAAAAGTACTGATTTCACGCTCTAACACGTTAGATTATATTCTCCAGCAAGTTCTTCATTTAAAACAACCACCTCAACACCCCATATTTTTCTGACCTTAAGCAATCTGGCTCTTAATTCTGCCAATGGCCCAGCTAGCCACGTAATATCTTCTGCGTTTTTTACAACCAGAATAAATTTTAATTTTACATCTTTCATATTGCTTACTGATCGAAGATTGTCTCCTATCTCTGACGTATCCTGATATCTGTTCATAATTGCCGCCAGATATATCTGCAAAGATGATATAAACTTCTCAGTTATTGAACCATAATATTCTTCGAATTTCTGTTCTTTTTCTTTCGATTCATATCGATTCGCCACATTTGGACAACTTTTCTTTGCTTCCAGAAACACTATATTATTTTCATTATATTTCAGGATAAACTCAACCGTTGGGATTCCATCTCCAAGTTTTTTATAAATTTCAGATGTTTCAATATGAAATAAATCTTTTTCATCATATTTTCCAAAATTCATTCCTGATTCTGGTATAACGCTCACTTTAATGCCACCCCGATTTCTTCTCGATACAACTGACGGAATGTATCCATAATTGTATTATGTTCCAACAATTCAAATTCCGGAGCTATCTCACATAATACTTTGCTGTTTTCATTTTTATATAAGGAAATGTACTGCACTTTGCTGTCCTGTCTCCGCTTTACTTCAATATATTTGGACAAAAAATAGTCATGTGTAGAAACAAAAATCTGTACACCTTCTGTCTCCAGCATGATCAACAATTCTGCCAACACCGGAATATATTTCGGATTGATATTTGCTTCTGGCTCGTCCCAAAACAAAACGGATCCCTTCTCCAGTGTCCCGTTTTTTATCAACTGCCATAAAAGAGCAATTTTACGTAATCCTTCTGCTACCAAATTAAATTCTAACTTTGCCTGTGTACCAGGTTTTAAATAAAAACGATCCTCATTCAATGTTACTTTCCCATTACTGATTTTCTGTAAAATATCCAGATATTTTTTCCTTACAGTTGAATTCACTCCTCTGGAAATATCAATTTTGGCAGCCGCAATAATATCCAGATACGTATCATCAAATTCCACATTTCCCATTTTTACTGCAGCATCCAGATTCCAGGCATTTGATAAAATCTCTTTTGCCGGAATAAATACGCTTGTGAGATCAGACATCTGCTTTTCCCATTTCTCTTCTGAATTAATCTCTGCATCCCATTTTCGTGTCTTGGTTGAAAATGTCATTCCTATTTTGGCAGTATCAGATTCCACAGAAACCATGGCTTTATTGCTTCCACTCTTTCCTCTGTTTACCAGACGTCCAATTCCAGACTGATCAGGACGAAATAACATTGTTGTTTTCTGCGAAAAAGACACATCATGTTTAGAAGCCTGACATGCTGCATAGGCTAATTTCATAATATGAGTCTTTCCCACACCATTTTCACCAACTAATACATTTAATCCTTCACAAAAAGGAATCTTTATATCTTCAAATACTGTAAAATTCTCTGCTGCAATCTTTGTTAATGGCATTTCCATCACCTCAATATTTCCATTTTTATAAATCAGTTCATTATATCTGTCGCACAACAATATAATATAAAGTAACTTCTATAATAATTTTATATTATAACACATATAAATATGTCAAACAGCTATTTTCTTCAATATAATATTGTAAAATCTGAAAGCTTGTAAAAGGCTATAACTATCACTTCCAGCTCTTCCAGATCTCCGGCTGATATCCTACTGTCGCCTGTTTTCCGTTTCTTACCACAGGGACTTTGATGATGCTCTGGTTTTCGAGAATTTTCTCTGCCTTGTCTTCCTCTGCGATATAAGTGATCAATGCCAGCAGGTCTTTATCCTTGCAGTCAGTATCTATCAGTTTATCATAACCGCCAATTGCCTGGCAGACAGATTGGAATTCTCCTTTACTTAATCCTTTTTCTTTCATATCTATAAACTGATATTTAATTCCCCGTTCTTTGAAATAGCGTTCTGCTTTCTTGCTGTCAAAGCTTTTCTTTGTACCAAAAATCTGTATATTCATAATCTAATACTTTCTCCCATTTTTTTAAGAATTATTGTTCCTGCTATATTTTCTTTTTTCCTGCCTGTTCATTTTAAATTTCCATCCATTTCACATTTTTTTCAAATTCTCACCACATATTTCTCACATTTTCCGGTTATATTATTACCTGTACAGAGCAAAGAGTAACTGCAAATAAAACTTTTTCTTTTTCATACTTTTGCCGGGAATCGATAAGGTTCCCGGCCTCCTTCTTTTATTCCGATATTTTTCAGTCCTATTCCATTAAATTTTCTTTTTAATATGGTTATAGATATTCAGTCCTTTTGTCTGTCCGTATTTGGAAATGATAGATCTGTAAATCTGCTGTTTTCTGTTTTTGTCTTCTGCATTTTTCTCCACAGTTGTTGAAACATAATTTACCACTTCCTTTGGCATGCCTGCCTTATCGAGAACCAATACTAATTCCTGCTGTAATTTCTTTGTTCCGGCTTTCATGTCAACTATCTTTTGTTTTGGCTTTTTTGTATTCTGATTCTCTGATTGTTTGACAGACTGCTTTTCAGGTTGTTCATTCAACTGTTTTTCTGTTTTTTGACCGGATTGTTCGATCATCTGTCCGTCTTTTTCTTTACCGGTCTGTTTTTTTACCTGTTTCCTCGTATGCACCTGTTTTCCGGAAATCTTCTCGTTTCTGGAGACTTTCACATCTTTTTCTGTTTTCCAGAACTCTATAATATGGTCAAATCCTGTATCCTTACTGATTACAACAATTTTACATTCTTCATCCTGACCTGTGCACTCTTTTCCTATCAGATATCCCAGATAAGATCCCAGATGCATATCTGCTGACTGATTTCCTGTCGGTACTTTATGTGTGACCAGCTTTGCTTCTCCGTGATCATTGATAATATCAAGGTCTATTTTTCTGCTGTTGTCTGTATAAAAAAGATGGATAACATCTGTTTCCCGTAATTTTTCGCATCCTTTGAAGCCTTCACTTCCTACATTTTCATAATCAATCAAATAATAAGTTTTAATAATCTTCATCCTCTCTTTATTTGTTAATGTTCACTCCGTTCACAGTAACCTTTATTTTTCTCTGCTGTATAATACTCTGTCATTTTTCAGCCGGATAATTCTTTCCTATTTTAACATGCATCTTTTATCAGCACAACCACATAGTGGCAGCTTTCCTGGTTAGTATTTCCTGGTTGTCTTTCCTGCCTGTTCCAGTTAGACAGAATATTATCATATCCACGAATAGTATTCCCATATTGCCACTATAATAAATTTACATACCTTTTGTGAAAAATGACGGATTTTTCATCAAATTCCAGTTGATAAATCTTTAACAAAATTCAAAAAAAGGCAAAAATCCTGTTGATTTTAAGCGTTAAATATGTATAATAGTAAAAGAGAAGCGATACCCATTCGCTTTTATGGTAAGGTATCTTAAGCCTGTTTAAACAGGCGCTTTCATTAACGAAGAAAAGAGGTTAAACGTAAGATGGCAAAAATCGATTTAAGCAAGTATGGCATTACCGGAACTACAGAAATTGTCTACAACCCTTCTTATGAAGTATTATTTGAAGAAGAAACCAAACCGGAACTGGAAGGCTTTGAAAAAGGTCAGGTCAGCGAACTTGGTGCAGTTAACGTTATGACAGGTATCTACACAGGACGTTCTCCTAAAGATAAATATATCGTTATGGATGAGAACTCCAAAGATACAGTATGGTGGACAACAGACGAATACAAAAACGATAACCATCCTGCAACTCAGGAAGCATGGAATGCAGTAAAAGAAATCGCTAAAAAAGAGCTCTCCAACAAGAGACTTTTCGTGGTAGATGCATTCTGCGGTGCTAACAAAGATACTCGTATGGCTATCCGTTTCATCGTTGAAGTTGCTTGGCAGGCACATTTCGTAACAAATATGTTCATCCAGCCAACAGCTGAAGAACTTGAAAACTTCGAGCCAGATTTCGTTGTATACAACGCTTCCAAAGCTAAAGTTGAAAACTATAAAGAATTAGGCCTTAACTCTGAAACAGCTGTAATGTTCAACATCACAACTAAAGAGCAGGTTATCGTAAACACATGGTACGGCGGAGAAATGAAGAAAGGTATGTTCTCTATGATGAACTACTTCC
>ENA-OPAC01000341-OPAC01000341.1-human-gut-metagenome-genome-assembly--contig:-NODE-341-length-27327-cov-5.322235_pt1 | contig 27327 bp, 19 predicted proteins | sample MGYA00241052_ERZ501420 | MGnify/ENA primary metagenome ERZ501420 (study PRJEB25962, sample SAMEA2042513) | human gut metagenome | biome: human gut; feature: human-associated habitat; material: faeces... | reverse complement strand
CCCGCCACCCGTGCGGTGCTCGCCCAGCCGGTCGGTTCCGTCAAGTGCCGCTTCAAGCTCACCGAGCAGGGCGAGGTCATCTTCGCCCGCTACGGCAACCCGGTGCTGGCCATCCGCCATCTGGAATCCGTCGCCGCCGCGACGCTGCTGCAGTCCGCTCCGAGCGTGGAGAAGCGCAACACGGATATGACCAAGAAGTACGCCGACATGGCCAGCAAGCTCGACGAGGCCGCGCACAACCGCTTCCTCGACCTGCTGAACACCGACGGCTTCGCACCGTGGTTCTCCACCGTCACGCCGCTGACCGAAATCGGCCTGCTGCCGATCGGCTCCCGTCCGGCGAAGCGTGGTCTGGGCGCCAAGTCCCTCGACGACCTGCGCACCATTCCGTGGATCTTCTCCTGGGCCCAGGCCCGCATCAACCTGGCCGCATGGTACGGCCTCGGCACCGCGTGCGAGCAGTTCGGCGACCTGAACACCTTGCGTCAGGCGTACGAGGAGTGGCCGCTGTTCTCCACGTTCATCGACAACATCGAAATGTCGCTGGCCAAGACCGACGAGCGCATCGCCAAGATGTACCTCGCCCTCGGCGACCGTGAGGACCTCAACAAGAAGGTTCTCGACGAGATGGAGCTCACCCGCAAGTGGGTGCTCAAGATCGTCGGCGACGAATGGCCGCTGCAGCACCGCCACGTGCTCGGCCAGGCCATCCGCATCCGCTCGCCGTACGTGGACGCGCTGTCCGTCACCCAGGTGCTCGCCCTCGGCTCGCTGCGCAAGCGCGTGGACAAGGAAGAGCTCACGCACGGCCAGAAGGAGAACTACACCTATCTGATCCTGTGCACCGTTTCGGGCGTCGCCGCAGGCCTGCAGAACACGGGCTGATCTTCGTCTGACTGATTGATACGAGCGGGGAGGTTCCGTGCCGATAAGAGGCGCGGATCTCCCCGTCGCGCGGCCCTAGCCTGGCCGGCGACAGCGCACAAAACAGGCACGCAGGCCGAGCGACAGACTCCCAATCATCCGACGTAACCCGGCGCCTGTCCGCGTTTACCCACGCCGCGACACCGACAGCCATCGTGGGCTTATACAACTGGTTCGGTCAGACTTATATTCTCGGCAGATTGAGCCTAGTCCACATTTCTCTACTTCTTCCTCGTCCTGCTTATAACCCCAATGACAACCCTTTTGGTTACGGCTTTCCTTCATGACAAACTGTCTTGGAAGAAGATTGTTCGCATCATAGCGCTGTCTTACTGTTTGACCATATTGGGTGTATTTCTGAACGAGTTGTGTTGTTGACGAAAGACGCCGCACTCGAAGGTTTTTGTTCAGCGCCTAACATGCAGCACTAGCATACTTATCCTCAATCCACTCATGATTCAGTAACAACTGCATGACTCCTGAAACACAGACACATAGCGAAGCCCTCGTTTGTAACTTCCACGAGAGAGAACCTTTGCTATTTTCACTAGAAAATCACACCCTAAAGTGCACCCCTACTCATTTTCCATTAGAATACTCTTAATATCTTAATCATTGTCGATTGAGATTAAATTTTCACATGGAGGAAATTATGAAATCCAGAAGAGTTTTTTATTCTCCACAATTATCTCAGTTTGCCTATGCACAGTTATGACCACTCCAGCCTTTGCTGTAAATTGGTGGCAGGTTGGATGGATTGTCGCCAATAACGTCATCGACCGGGTAGTCAATCTCGATGGGCAAAGTTCAAATGATCAATATTCCACCTATATGGTTTCACCTTCCATTGTTTTCAACAATGGCACCAATGGAGGCGAATTCTATATGCGCCCTCAAGTCTCCAGCCGTGTGACCAGTTTCGAAATGCACGCGCATAGAGCTAACCCCGTCGATTTTGGAGCCAATATAGTTCTAGCCTTGTCCACAACCTCAGGCAAAAGGGTTATCAATAAAACAGTAGGGACAAACCAGAAGGAGAACAGTGCAGTACATATATCTCACAGCACTTGCCCTGCTAGGATTATGTATGCTTATTTTTCCAAGGCAACTCTGGAAAATAAGCAATTTCCTCTGGACTCAAAAAGGAGATCCGAGCAATCTATACACATCCTTAATGAGAATAAGCGGTGCCGCCTTTCTTGTTTTAGCTCTTATTCTTTTCATCTTCTGCAGACTGCAGTAACACCTACCTGATCCTGTGCACCGTGTCGGGTGTCGCAGCAGGCCTGCAGAACACCGGCTGATCTTCGGCTGACCGACCGCTCGATGAACGGGGAGGCCTACGCCGTTGACAGCGCGGGCCTCCCCGCTCGCGTTATCCGGCGTTTTGTCCTATTCTTATGGAATCCAACATAAGATTGAAATAACTTAGAAGGGGAACTACAGCATTACACTGAACCTTTTCTTATACTGTTTCCAATCTGGCCGGGTTCGTCAAGGAGGCCGTCAATGGGGAAAATATGGTGTCGCAGAGCAGCGTCATATATTCTTCGCATAATATTGCCAACTTCATTGCTATCACAATTAATAAACAGCGTTTTATATGGGAGATCTTCCATAGATGGAACCATGGGAATCTGGATTAACTGCGTCTCCATAATCATAGTTTGCGTGATTTCTGCCTGTTCTACGCGCAACGGACAAGCTTGGTCGCATCATTTTCTAGGACTGCAGGTAGTCGATCAATATTCCAACCTGCCCATATCGGGAGTAAGGATGGGTTTACGCGAGATAGCTCACTGCGTTGATTTCGTGCCATGTTTCATTGGGTTTCTTTGGCCTTTATGGGACACCAAAGGACAAACCTTCGCCGACAAAATTATGAGAACAACGATAATCAGTATAGAATAGATAGAATTAAAGTGACGCAAAGACGCATCACTGGATAAAAAATACTTTCGAAGCCAAAGGAGACTACGAATGAACCTTCATAAAAAAAATCGCGTTCACCACAGTACTGGTGGCAATACTGGCGTTCTCTGGTACCCCATCAGCAATGGCTAGCACTTCTGGACATGACCGAAGCGCCTTCAATTCTTCTGCAGAAGTCGCTCTGCAAGAAAAACTCTCTAACATTGCTTCCACGAATAACTTAGACGTCGAATTCGGCGAATTTAAAATCGATGCTCCTCAAAGTACGATTGATGAATACCACGGTGATGCCAATCTATACGCTGAATCTATTGCGAAAGCATACGAAGAAGATACAGCCTCTAATACCAGAGAAACCAAAAACGCAAGCACACGCGGTACGGCAACATATACCTCAAGCGTCTTTTCTGGAGTCCCAGCAGGAGGAGCTTGTTGGGTAAAGCAAGATTTTCGAGCTACAGTAACGAATTACAAAGTTACCTCAAAATCCTTGCTTGGAAGCTCATACCAGACCGGGGTCTGTGTTTTCCAATGGTCTCCAAATTATTCCTGGTTTGAAGGAAATCTGAATGTTCTTAGCAAAGGAACTTTTCATGCGGTTGTCAAAGGAGGTCCCGTCTCTTTCGCCGCAACTTTCAAAGCATTTTTTCATACCAATAAAACATCGTTGTATCAAGAATTTCAATGAATAACAGCAAATATTGCAGTTACATGAAGTGCAATGATCATCGCTGAATCCATATGGCAACGCCCAAATCAGGCGCCGGGTGTCGCAGCAGGCCTGCAGAACACGGGCTGATTTTCGGCTGACCGCCTGGATGATACGAGCGGGGAGGTTCCGTGCCGATAAACGGCGCGGGCCTCCCCGCTCGCGTTCCCGGATTCAACTTGTAAGCGCAACGCCTTCTTAAATTAGAAACTGAACACTTCCAAACCTAGACAAGGCGTTGCACGTCTATTTAGCACCCGGGGCAGTCGCTCGGTTGGATGAGTCCGGCACGATACCGTCAGAGCCAAGGAATAGCTGCGTGATTATCTCCAAGAAAACGTCCGCAGCCCCTGCCTTAGATGGCGATTCAATCGAAACAACTTCAGAAACACCGTTTATGATGAACCATAGCCTGTGATGAAATGACAAAGAGGTGGAATCAATGACGGACGAACCATTTGTGAACCAGAACGACGTGGAAGGCACCGCAAGCGGCGTGTGGAGCCGTATGCTGGCCGGTAACCGTAGATTCGCGGAAGGCAAGCTGGAGCATCCGAACCGCAGCGTGGAAGCGCGCGAGGCGACTATCGACACGCATGAGCCGGAAGCGGCCATACTGAGCTGCTCCGACGCGCGTGTCAGCCCCGATATTATTTTCGACGCAGGCATCGGCGATCTGTTCACCGTGCGCACGGCAGGGCAGGTCATAGACGATGCTGTGATCGCCTCTTTGGAATACGCGGTGGACGTGCTCGGCGTGCGCCTTTTGGTGGTGCTCGGCCACCAGAATTGCGGCGCGATCAAGCAGGCATGCAAGGAATACGAGGCGTTGTTGCACGAGCTGACCGCCGACGCGGAGGATTCGCTGATGGCCGCCGACAGCATCGCCGACATCGACGAACGCATTATGAACGCGGAATCGCTGATGCTGCGCACGGTCGGTTTTTCGATTTGGCAGGCGCACGAATCGGAACTGGAATCGGCGGAGGATTTCGAGCGCGTGCACATCGCACGCACCATCGAACAGCTGGTGGAACGTTCCGAAGTGATCCAGCGCGCGCTGGCCGAGGATCGGCTGATGATCACCGGAGCACGCTACCAGCTCGACACCGGCAAGGTGGAAGTGCTGAGCTTCTGACGATTTTCCGGAAAAAGACGGCTTCCGGATCCGTTGCGTCGCGCTGTTTTGACATGCCGTTGCTTTAGATTGGAATCATGTCGCTTGGTTTGAACATCCTTCTGATTTTCATTTTCCTGCTGCTCGGTTCCGTGTTCGCCGGCACCGAACTGGCGCTGGTCAGCCTGCGCGGATCGCAGATCGACCAGATGGAACAGGAGGATGCGCGCGGCAAGCGTGTGGCGCAGATCGCACGCGACCCGAACACGTTCCTGTCCACCGTGCAGATCGGCGTGACGCTGTGCGGCTTCCTGTCCGCGTCGTTCGGCGAATCCTCAATCGCCCCGTATATCGTGCCGGTCATCGAAGACTGGGGTGTGCCGCATAACGTCGCCGCTCCCCTGACCACCATCGCGTTGACGCTGATCATCTCGTATTGCTCTATCGTCATTTCCGAACTGGTGCCGAAGCGTATCGCCATGCAACGCAACGAGCAGATCGCGCGTGCCGTGGTGCCGGCCATCCATGTGTTCGCCAAAGTGTGCAAGCCGATCATCTGGCTGATCGGCAAGAACACGAACGGCATCGTGCGGCTGCTCGGCTTCGATCCGAACGAGACCGACAGCGAGGTGTCCGACGACGAACTGCGCGTGCTCGTCAACACCAACACCAACCTCAGCAAGGACGAGCGCACCATCCTCGACGACGTGTTCGACGCATCCGAAACCATTGTGGCGGAGGTCATGCGTCCGCGTGCCGACGTCGCGTTCCTGGACGGCTCCATGCCGATTGCGGAAGCCGCCGCGTACGTGCGTGAAATGCCGTATTCGCGTTACCCCGTCACCGGCAAGGATTTCGATGATGTGCTCGGCTTCGTGCACGTGCGCGACCTGCTCGACATCCGCGATCCGAAGGCGAGAACCGTTGCCGACGTGACGCGTGAGGGCATTTCCCTGCCGGGCACGTCGAAGCTGCTGCCAAGCCTTGAGCTGCTGCGCAAACGAGGCATTCACCTGGCCGTGGTGATCGACGAATACGGCGGCACCGACGGCATCGTCACGTTGGAAGACATGACCGAGGAATTGGTCGGCGACATCCGCGACGAATACGACCTGCCGGAGGAAAAGGGCGGCGAACGCACAGAACGCGCCGCTTTCGTCAATGGCGTGGCCACCATCGAAGGTGGCATGACGATCGAGGATTTCGCGGATTTGACCGGCATCGAGCTGGAAGACGGCCCGTACGAGACGGTTGCCGGCTATTTCCTGGCGCACACCGGCAAAATGGGCGAGGTCGGCGACGTGCTGTCGTCCGATGACGGTTATGACATGGTCGTCACCGAAGTGGACGGCCGTCGTATCGAAACGCTGGAAGTGCGTCGGCACACCGCCGATGAGGACGGTTCCGCGGCTGGCGATTCCGCGGCGGACGCCAAGTAACCCGAGCGGCCTCTTACAGCACCACCTGCCGGTTGATGTCGCGGCGCAACTGCCTCCATTGCGGCAGATAGGCGCTCATACGCCTTTGAAAGCCCTCTCCGTGGCCGTTCTCCCACAGGTGGGTCATCTCATGCACCAGCACGTATTCGAGGAATCTAGGGGCCATTAAACCAAGCTGCAGGTTAAGTCGGATACGTCCGGTCTTCGGCGTGCACGATCCCCAACGCGAACTCATCAGACGCAACGTGATATGCGTCGGCGTACGGCCAACGATCGGGCCCCATTTGGCAAGCAACACAGGCAATTGCGATTCGATGTTGCGTTGCGCCCGCGCCTTGGCCTCGTCCGTCCATACGAAAGCGGGCGGGTTGGCGGAAGCGCCAGTATCGCCAATATTGCCGTTTTGCGCACGCTGCGCGTTGAGTTGCGCGTCTCTGGCCTGCCGCATGCTGCGTTGCGCCCGTTCGATCCACGGCTTGCGTTCCGTTACAAACCGTTCGATAGCGCTTTGCGACATTCGTTGCGGCGCGGAGATGACGATATCCGCGTTCGGCGGTTTGATGCGCAGGTACATGTTTTTGATGGGTTTGCGCACGATGGCCACCCGCATGCCGGCGATGCTCGCCGTCGTTTCGGAAATCACGCGATTGCGGTTGCGATGCCCCACTCCCCTGCCGTAACGGCCGTTACCGCCGTTGCGCTGCCCGTATGTCATGCCTGCATTATGCCACGACACGCCGATGACACGGCGGCACTTGACTTTCCCTGTGATTCAAGTATCATTTCAATTCGTTGTGTTCAAGACACAGCAAGTTGGGCCCGTAGCTCAGGTGGTTAGAGCGCATCCCTGATAAGGATGAGGTCGGAGGTTCAAGTCCTCCCGGGCCCACGTAGATGGTAAGGAAGCGGCATAGCCGCTTTTTTCACCTATGGGGCTATAGCGCAGCTGGTAGCGCATCTGCTTTGCAAGCAGAGGGTCGCCGGTTCGAACCCGGCTAGCTCCACGGGGCTATGGCGCAGCTGGTAGCGCATCTCCATGGCATGGAGAGGGTCAGGGGTTCGAATCCCCTTAGCTCCACAGAATTGAAGGCTTCCGAGTAATCGGAAGCCTTTTTCGTATTCAGCCTCTTGTCGACCATCCAACGGACGCGATCGCCCGCAAACCAAATAAAACGGCCGCCTGCATACCCGCAAGCGCCCGGAATCATCAAATCAATAGGGGAGTGGCACCACGAATCGCAACTAGTTGCGGGCCGCGTTCTGCTTGGCCAGCTCGTCACGAATCTGCTGCAGCAGCTGGACGGTCTGCTCTTCGGCAGACGGCTCTTCAGCGGCCTTTTCCTCGGCTTCCTTCTGCTCGGCAAGCTTGGTCTTGGCAAGCAGCGCTTCGGTCATGTCGCGGAACTTGTTAATCGGCACCAGAATGCAGAAATAAACGGCGGCCGCGATAATCAGGAAATTCAGAATCGCGCCCAGCACAGCGCCGAACGAGACGGTCGCGCCGTTGAACGTGATCGCCAGCAGGCCGTCCATATTCGGCTTGCCGAAAATCATGGCGATGAACGGGTTGATCACGCTGTTCACGATCGAATTGACCACGGTGGTGACGGCACCGCCCATAACAACACCGACAGCCATGTCGATCATATTGCCGCGTGCGATGAATTTCTTGAATCCTTCGAACATTTTTGCTCCTGTTCTGCATTCGCGATTCCGTGAATCGCGTCAATGGACAAGTCTCTCTTTGGACGTGTCTCTCTTGCATGCCCGAATCCATCCTATATCCGCACGCTCCAGCCAAATCTTGAGCAATATCTTGTGCGTCTCACAATCAAGCACATAGAATGAAACCGCCGTATTGATAACCCAACTATCCCGAAGGGGAAAAATATGCTCACTGATGAGTACGTCAAGCGCGTGTACGCGCAGGTCGAGAAGCGCGATGGCGACCAGCCGGAGTTCCTGCAGGCCGTTCGCGAGGTCTTCGAAAGCCTCGAGCCGGTTGTTGAGAAGCACCCGGAATATGAGAAGGCGGGCGTGCTCGAGCGCCTCGTCGAGCCGGAGCGCGTGGTGAAGTTCCGCGTCGCCTGGACGGACGATGAGGGCAAGGTGCAGGTCAACCGCGGTTACCGCATCCAGTTCAACTCCGCGATCGGCCCGTACAAGGGCGGTCTGCGTTTCCACCCGAGCGTGAACGAGGGCGTCATCAAGTTCCTTGGCTTCGAGCAGATTCTCAAGAACTCCCTGACCAGCCTGCCGATGGGCGGCGGCAAGGGCGGCTCCGACTTCGATCCGAAGGGCAAGTCCGATGCCGAAGTCATGCGTTTCTGCCAGGCGTTCATGACCGAGCTGTGCCGTCACATCGGCCAGTTCACCGACGTTCCGGCCGGCGACATCAACGTCGGCGCCCGTGAGATCGGCTACCTGTTCGGCCAGTACAAGCGCATCCGCGACGAATACTCCGGCGTGCTCACCGGCAAGGGCCTCGAATTCGGCGGCTCCCTGGCTCGCACCGAGGCTACCGGCTACGGCCTGTGCTACTACACCCAGGAAGCCCTGCGCGTCCTGAAGAACGATTCCTTCGAAGGCAAGACCGTCGTCATCTCCGGCTCCGGCAACGTGGCCATCTTCGCCACCGAGAAGGCCCAGGCCCTCGGCGCGAAGGTCGTCACCGCCTCCGATTCCAACGGCTACGTCTACGATCCGGATGGCATCAAGCTCGACATCGTCAAGGACATCAAGCTGGGCCACCGCGGCCGTATCAAGGAATACGCCGAGCGTGTTCCGGGTGCCGAATACCACGAGGGCTGCAAGGGCGTGTGGACCGTGCCGTGCGACATCGCGCTGCCGTGCGCCACCCAGAACGAAATCGATGAGGAGTCCGCCAAGGCCCTCGTCGCCAACGGCTGCAAGGTCGTGTGCGAAGGCGCCAACATGCCGTCCACCCCGGAGGCAATCGCCGTCTATCAGGACAACGGCCTGCTGTACGGCCCGGCTAAGGCCGCCAACGCGGGTGGCGTGGCTGTGTCCGGCCTTGAGATGAGCCAGAACTCCTACCGCCTTTCCTGGACGTTCGAAGAGGTGGACAACAAGCTCAAGTCCATCATGGAGAACATCGTCGCCAATTCCCTGGCCGCCGCCAAGGAGTACGGCCATGAGGGCGATCTGATGCTCGGCGCCAACGCCGCCGGCTTCGTCAAGGTCGCCAACGCCATGGTCGCCCAGGGCGTGCTCTGATCGTCTTTCACAATCCGTTTTCATATGCGTTACGGCATAACGCGCAACGCAGTATGACGATTGCATAAAAGCGACCGCATAATCGCGATTACATAAGAAAAGACGGCGCCTCCCGAAGTAGGGAAGCGCCGTCTTCTTATGTTGCACGAACGGCTTACGTTGCGCAAGCGCCGTACGAACGCCGTATGACGAATCGATCAGTCGTCGCCGAGCGTCACGTGGATGCCGCCGACCAGCGTGCTCACCACGTTGTACAGCAGCGTGAGAATCACCACCAGCACGGTGAACAGCACCACTTCGATGATGGAGAAGATGGTGACCGCGCTCAGCACGGTGCTCAGCGAAAGCACGTTGGCAAGGTCGAATCCGCCGGCGTCAAGACCGGTGGAGGACACGATCTGCGTCACCTGATCGAACACGCCGACCACGTTCAGCAGCAGCCACAGCAGCGTCACCGCGACGATCTGGATGATGCCTCCCGCGATGGAAAGCATGAACGCCACCTTGGCCGCGGACCATGCGTCGATGCGGGTCAGGGACAGGCTCATGCGGCGGGCGCGAGGCGCGCCACGACGCGCTTTTTCACGAACCTTCACACCGCCGGACGCGGCGGCCATGTTCTCATGCGCCTGAGACTGTTCCGTACCGCTCAACGGCTGGCTGGATGCGGAACGGGCCACGCGTGGGGCCTGCGCCCCTGCCTGCGCCTGATGGCTTTCATTGTTCTCGCTCATCGTTGCTCCTTGCAGAATCTTGCCTACTTCTAGCCGAGGCTACCAGTTTTCGCAGACGATTCCCCGCCTGTGTCTCAGGCCTCTACATTCTCGCCATCGCCGGCATCGGAAGTGGCTTCCGTACCGGTTTCAGCGGAGTTTTCAGTAGTGGTTTCGGCTTGCGATTGCGCGGCTGCGTCGTTCTGGGCTGCTCCGTTTTCCGCGGCGGCCTGCTCGGCGTCATCCTCGTCGGTCTCCTCGTTACGTGCTATGGAGATGATTTCGTCGTTCTTGTCAGGCTTGGCAAGCGTCACACCCTGGGTGGTACGTCCGGTGCGCTTGACTTCGGCGACGTTGGAGCGGATGACCTTGCCGGACTTCATGATGGCCATGATCTGGTCGGATTCCTCCACGATCACGGCACCCACCAGGGAGCCACGGCCTTCGGCGAGCTGCACGGCCTTGACGCCGTAGCCGTTACGGCCCTGCAGACGGTATTCGCTGATGGCGGTGCGCTTGGCGAAGCCCTCGTTGGTGACCACGAGCAGATCCCTGTCGGAATCGCCCTGCACCACATCCATGGCCAAAAGCTCGTCGCCGTCGCGGAACTTCATGCCCTGCACACCGGCGGTCTGGCGGCCCATCGGGCGCAGCTGCTCGTCGTTGGCTTCGAACTTCAGGCTCATGCCCTGCTTGGAGACGAGGATGATGTCGTCGTCGGCGTTGCACAGCGCGGCACCGATCAGCTCGTCGGCGTTCTCGCCGTTCTCGTCGGTCATGAGTCGTACCGCGATCAGACCACCCTGACGCGGGGAGTCGTATTCGGCGAGCGCGGTCTTCTTGACCTTGCCGGAACGGGTGGCGAGCACCAAGTACTTGGCCACGTCGTAGTTCGGAATCGACAGCACGGTCTGGATCGTCTCGTCCGGGCCGAACTGCAGCAGGTTCGCCACGTGCTGTCCCTTGGAATCGCGGGAGCCTTCCGGCAGCTCGTATGCCTTCAGACGGTACACGCGGCCCTTGTTGGTGAAGAACAGCAGCCAGTTGTGCGTGCTGGTCAGGAAGAAGTGGTCCACCACGTCGTCCTCGCGCAGCTTGGCGCCCTTGATGCCCTTGCCGCCGCGGTGCTGCGCGCGGTATTCGTCGGCCTTGGTGCGCTTGATGAAACCGGAGTGGGTCACGGTGACGACCACGTTTTCTTCGGCGATCAGGTCTTCGACGTTCATCTCGCCCGAGTAGGGGAGGATCTTCGTGCGACGTTCGTCACCGTATTTCGCGACGATCTCGTCGAGCTCGTCGCCGACGATCGTACGCTGGCGTTCCGGCTTGGCGAGGATGTCGTTGTAGTCGGCGATCTTGCGCATGAGCTCGTTGTGCTCGTCGAGGATCTTCTGACGTTCCAGGGCGGCCAGTCGGCGCAGCTGCATGGCGAGGATGGCGTCGGCCTGCACCTCGTCCACGTCAAGCAGGTCCATAAGGCCCGTGCGGGCGGTCTCCGCGGACTCGGAGGCACGGATGAGGGCGATGACCTCATCGATCATGTCAAGGGCCTTCAGATAGCCCTGCAGGATGTGGTCGCGTTCCTCGGCCTCGCGCTTGAGGTAGGCGGTACGGCGTGCGATGACTTCGAGCTGGTGGTTTACCCAATGACGGATGAACGCATCCAGGGACAGCGTGCGCGGCACACCGTCGACCAGTGCCAGCATGTTCGCGCCGAAGGTCTGCTGCAGCTGGGAATGCTTGTACAGGTTGTTGAGCACGACCTTCGGCACGGCGTCGCGCTTGAGCACGAGCACGAGGCGCTGGCCAGTACGGCCGGAGGTTTCGTCGCGCATGTCGGCGATGCCTTGGATCTTGCCGTCGCGCACCGCTTCGCGGATGGACACGACCAGACGATCCGGGTTAACCTGGTACGGCAGTTCGGTGATCACGAGGCACATGCGGCCCTTGATCTCCTCGGTGTTCACCACGGCTCGCATGGTGATGAGGCCACGGCCGGTACGGTACGCCTGTTCGATGCCCTTATGGCCGAGAATCGTGGCGCCGGTAGGGAAGTCCGGTCCCTTGATGATGCGGATCAGGTTGTCGAGCAGTTCCTCACGGCTCGCGTCCGGATGGTCGAGCGCCCAATGCACGCCTTCTGCCACCTCGCGCATGTTGTGCGGAGGAATGTTGGTCGCCATGCCGACGGCGATGCCGGACGAGCCGTTGCACAGCAGGTTCGGGAAGCGGGCCGGCAGCACGGTCGGCTCCTGCGTCTTGCCATCGTAGTTCGGCAGGAAATCGACGGTGTCCTTGTCGATATCACGCACCATTTCCATGGCGAGCGGCGCCATACGGCATTCCGTGTAACGCATTGCGGCTGCCGGGTCGTCGCCGGGGGAGCCGAAGTTGCCCTGGCCGTCGACGAGCGTGTATCGCATCGACCACGACTGCGCCATACGCACCAACGTGTCGTAGATGGCGGAATCGCCGTGCGGATGGTACTTGCCCATGACTTCGCCGACGACGCGTGCGCACTTGGAGTAGCCGCGGTCGGGGCGGTAGCCGCCGTCGTACATCGCGTAGATCACGCGGCGGTGCACCGGCTTCATGCCGTCTCGCACGTCCGGAAGGGCACGATCGACGATGACGGACATGGCGTACGCCAGATAGGATTCGCGCATTTCCTGCTGCAGATCCTTCTTCTGGACGCGTTCGCCGACCATCAGGCCATAATCGGTGTTGTCGGCCTCCTGCGGGCTCAACGGTTCCATGGAGCCGTCAGGCACGAACTGGCCGTCTTCGTTGCTGTTGTTTTCGTCTGCCAATTTCTAATCCTTGCTTTGAAGTCCTGCGAAACCCTACGCGTTTACGCGTCGATCCAGCTGACGTTGCGTGCGTTGCGCTGGATGAACAGACGACGTGGTTCGACTTCGTCGCCCATGAGCATGGAGAAGGTCTCGTCGGCCGCGGCCGCGTCTTCGATCTGCACCTGCTTCAGAATGCGATGGTCAGGATCCATGGTGGTCTCCCACAGTTCCTGGTAGCTCATCTCGCCCAGACCCTTGTAGCGCTGGATGCCTTCGCCCTTCGGCAGCTGGCGGCCGGCGGCCTTGCCTTCGGCGAGCACGCGGTCGCGTTCGGCGTCGGTGTACACGAAGTCGTGCGGGCCCTTGGTCCACTTGAGGCGGTACAGCGGCGGCATGGCCACGTACACGTAGCCGGCGGTGATCATCGGGCGCATGTAGCGGAAGAACAGCGTCAGGTTCAGGGTTGCGATATGCGCGCCGTCCACATCTGCATCGGCCATGATGATGACCTTGTGGTAGCGCACCTTGTTGAGGTCGAAGTCCTCGCCGTAGCCGCCGCCGACGGCGGTGATCAGCGATTCGATGGTGTCCGACTTCATCATGCGGTCCAGGCTTGCGCGCTCGGTGTTGAGGATCTTGCCTCGCAGCGGCAGGATGGCCTGCGTGATCGGGTTGCGTCCCTGGATGGCGGAGCCGCCTGCGGAATCACCCTCCACGATGAACAGCTCGCATTCTTCGGGGTTGTTGGACTGGCAGTCCTTGAGCTTGTCCGGCATGCCGGCCGATTCGAAGATCGACTTGCGGCGGGTGTTCTCACGTGCCTTCTTGGCGGCCAGACGCGCACGGGAGGCCTCGATGGCCTTCTGGATGATGTTCTTGGCCTCGTTCGGGTGGGCGTCGAACCAGTCGCCGAGCTTGTCGGTCATGACGCGCTGCACGAAGGTCTTCGCTTCGGAGTTGCCGAGCTTGGTCTTGGTCTGGCCTTCGAACTGCGGGTTGGTGAGCTTGACGGACACGACGGCGGTCAGGCCTTCGCGCACGTCGTCGCCGGACAGGTTCTCGTCCTTGTCCTTGAGGATGTTCTTCTCGCGGGCGTAACGGTTGACCAGCGAGGTCAGCGCGGCGCGGAAGCCTTCCTCATGGGTGCCGCCTTCGGTGGTGGAGATGGTGTTGGCGAAGGTGTGCACGGCTTCGGAATACGCGGTGGTCCACTGCATGGCGATTTCCGCGGAGATGCCGATCTTCAGGTCCTCGGCCTCGAAGTCGATGACGTCCGGTTCGACCGGGGTGGCCTTGCGGGACTTCACCAGGTAGTCGACGTAGTCCTTGATGCCGTCGTTGTACTGGTAGGTGACGGTCTGGAACTTGTCTTCGGTTTCGGAATCCTCGCCGGACACTTCATCGCCAGCCTGGTCGGGCTCGCGCAGGTCGGTCAGGGAGATCTTCAGGCCCTTGTTCAGGAAGGCCATCTGCTGGAAGCGGTTGCGCAGGATCTCGAAATCGTAGGTGGTGGTTTCGAAGATCTTGCCGTCGGCCCAGAAGGTCACGGAAGTGCCGGTGGACTCGCCTTCCTCCATCGGCTTGCCCTTGAGCAGACGCGCGGTCGGCTTCTGGTCGATGTAGGTCTGGGTCCAGTGGAAGCCCTGACGGCGCACTTCGATGTCCACGCGGGTGGACAGCGCGTTCACCACGGAGATGCCCACGCCGTGCAGGCCGCCGGAAACCGCGTAGCCGCCGCCACCGAACTTGCCGCCAGCGTGCAGCTTGGTCATCACGGTTTCGACACCGGAGATGCCTTCGCCCGGCACTTCGTCGACCGGGATGCCTCGGCCGTCGTCCACCACGCGCACGCCGCCGTCCGGCAGAATCGTCACTTCGATGTGCGACGCGTAGCCGGCAAGCGCCTCGTCGACGGAGTTGTCGACGATCTCATACACCAGATGGTGCAGGCCGCGGGGGCCGGTGGAGCCGATATACATGCCCGGGCGGATACGCACCGCCTCAAGGCCTTCCAGCACCCTCAGATCGGACGCGTCGTAGTGTTCCGGAGACAGCGAATCGTCAAGTTGCGCATCTTCGAGCTGGTCGTTCTGGATCTGATCCTGAATCTGATCTTCCTGCGTGTTTTCAGCTGATTCGTTCAGCGAATCCGCATCAAGGTCTGCCACAGAGATTCCTTCCTGCATTTTTCCCGCCATCAAGGGTCATTTCCGCAGGTGATACCACCTAGAACGCAAATAAAGGCCCCTTCTAGGCGTTTACATACACTGCTGGATATTCTACTCATGGAGGGGGACAGCGCGCTATAGACATTTGTCCTTGGAATTCAACGGTTTTCAACGGCTTCGGCATGGTTCCGAACGCGTCCGACGAGCCGGAAAACCTCCGTAAACCCCGTCGCAACGGCCTGTTTCACGCGCGCCACAATCGATCTCTCCTGTCAGAGAGGTCGATTGTAAGTCGACTTCGCAATAGCCCTCAGTAGCGAATCTTCCTTGAGATACGCCCACGGCTGAACCCTTGGCTCTGCGGGCCGGTGACCCTCACCTCATTGATGGTCAGACCTTCGAGTTTCCTGCGGATGGTGTCCGTCAGCAACGGCGTCATATACGACAGGGTGGTGGTCCAGGCCGGGCTGTCGCAACGTATCGTCAGCACGCCGTCTCGCAGGCTGGCGGGGTAGGAGTGCTTCGCGTTCTCCACGCCCACCACCTGGTCCCAATGGTCGCGCATCTGCGCCATTTTGAGGTGGGGTATCCATGCGCCGTTCGATGCCAGCAGATTGAACAGGCTGCCAACGGTTTCCGGATCGCGTCCGGGTTTGCCGAAGCTTTCCCACGCCTTGCGCGCGCGTTCCTCGCGTTCCTTGAGCCGCCCGGCACGGTCGCTGATGCGGTCGAACACTTCGGCCGGCAGTTTGCGTTGGTCGAGGTTCAGCAGTTCGCAGATTGGTGGTTTCGGCATTAGGATTCGGCCTCGATTCCTTGCGATTGCGCGCCACGTCCGGCGGCAAGCATGGCCGCCATCGCCGCGATATCGCCGTCCGTCTCCTGCGATTGCGCACGCAGCGCGGCAACGTCGATGACATGCGCCTCGCCTTGCGGAATATCGCTTGCCGCGGCGACGGTGATCAGCACCTGGTCCTGCCGTCGCGCGAAGTCGAGGATCTGCCCGCGACGGGACTCGTCGAGCTGGGCGAACACATCGTCGAGTATCACGATCGGCTTGACGTCGCGCTGCGCCGAAACCACTTCGTACAGCGCCATTTTCAAGGCCAACGCCATCGTCCACATCTCGCCGTTCGAAGCGAATTCGCGGGCTGGCATGTCGTTGAGCCGCAATGTCAGATCATCGCGCTGCGGGCCGATCAGATTCTGCCCACGGGCCACTTCGCCGGGGTAGATGCGTTGGAAATGACGGCTGATTTCCGCGGCCGACTCGTCGAACAGAAGCACCTCGTCGAAGGACGGCTCATACACCAGGTCGGCCTGTTCCTCTTCGCCCGCCAACGAAGCATAGATGCGGGTGAACGGCTCGCGCAGCAGTCCGATCACATCGTTCCGGTCCTTGGTCAATTGCACGCCGAGGGCGATGAATTGGCCGGTCCACACTTCCAGACCGCTCAGCACGGCCCGACGCCCGTATTCGGGATCGATGCCGGAGCCGTCGGACAGCTGTTTGAGCAATGCGGCACGCTGTTTGGCAACGTGCGTGAACTGTTGCAACGACTGCGCATAACGGGGCAACAGCAGCGAAGCCGCCTGGTTGAGGAAGTTCCGTCGGGTGGCCGGATCGCCAGACACCAACCGCTGGTCTTCGGGGGTAAAGGACACGGAGGGGACCAAACCCACGATATCCCTCATATATTGCGATTTTCCGCCGTCCACGCGCGCCCTGTTGGCGCCTCGCGCGGCGATGGTGATCTCATATGTGCGCTGTTCGCCCGCATCTTCGACGTTGGCCCGGACAGTGGCGGAAGGGTGGCCTTTTTCGACCAGCGGCAGCGATGACGAGGTGCGGTGGCTGGAGCCGGTGGACAGCACTTCCACGGCTTCCACGATATTGGTTTTCCCTAGGCCGTTCGAGCCTTGGAGAATGTTGATTCCCGGTTCGAAATCAAGCACGCAATGGTCCCATGACCGGTAATGGTCGAGCGCGAGACGGGAGATATGCATGAAAACCGGAATTCCTTGAAGGTGATGGCATGGTGGCCCGGACGGGAACTTGCCGTCCGGGCCACAGGTGGAACGAAATCAGTTGTTGAAGCGCATCGGAACGAGCAGGTAACGGTAGTCCATGGATTCGTCGGAATCCGCTTCCTGCTGGCCGTTGAATTCCACGGGCTTGACCGCGGTGGTCATCTTCATGCGCACGAACGGCTCGCTGATGGCGCTCAGGCCGTCGACCAGATAGGAGGGGTTGAACGCCACGGTGATGTCCTCGCCGTCCATGTCGATGTCGAGAATCTCCTTCGCCTGTGCTTCGTCGGCGGTGCCGGCCGACAGCGTCAGCTCCTGGCCGGAGAAGACCATGCGGATCGGGGCGTTGCGTTCGGCGACCAGCGAAACGCGCTTGATGGCGTCGATGAGGGCCTGCTTGTTGATGACGGCATGAATCGGGTATTCATCGGCATACAGGCGGTCAACGGCCGGGAATTCGCCGTCGATGAGCTGGGAGGTGGACACGCGGCCGGCGTTCTCGAAGCCCAGCAGGGACGGGTTGTCCGCATCGAAATCGATGGTGACGTTCTGATGCTCGTCCAGCGAACGCGCCATGTCGCGCAGCAGCGAGCCACGGACCAAAGCGGTGGTGCTGATGGTCGCATCCTCCGGCGTCCAGGTGAAGCTGGAACGGGCCAGACGGAAACGGTCGGTGGAGCTCATGATGACCTTGTCGCCCTGGAACTGGACGCGGATGCCGGTGAGCACCGGACGGTTCTCCTCACGGGAGACCGCGACGGACGCCTGGTTGACGGCCTGAGCGAAGGTGGGGGAGTCCACCTGACCCAGTTTCGTCGGCACCACGGGCAGATCCGGATATTCGCTTTCCGGCATGAGCTGCATGGTGAAGGTCGACTTGCCCGACGTGATGGTCATCGTGGAACCATCAGTGGAAAGATAGGTTTTCGCAGCGGGCAGCGACTTGGTGATGTCGGCAAGCAGTTTGCCCAGCACCAGAACGCTACCGGCCTCATCCACGCCGGCTTCGATGTGGTGGCGTGCGGAAATGGCGTAGTTGAAGGCGGAAAGCTGGAGTGTGCCGTCAATGGCTTCCAGACGGATGCCCGCCAGAATCGGGGTTGCGGGACGTGCGTCGATGACACGTGTGGTCCATGCCACGGCATCGGCAAGAGCTTGGGAATTGACTTCGACTTTCATGGGGTATTCCTCGTTTCGTTCGATCCACATGCCATTCTAGCGATAAGAGCAACGACGACGAAAGCGTGGGGAATTCCCCGCATTACGAGAATGACGATGAAAGTAAGAAAAACGTACTTTCGTAATAATAAGCCCTGTGGATAGTGTGGATAAGCTCGTTCAGCCCAAGCGCAGCAACGTCTCAGTACGAGGCGACATCTGTGGATAACTTCTGAGTCGAATGTGGATAAGAGCATGGGTTATCCACAGGCTCATGGCCGCGCAAAACTTATCCACAATTCACTGTGAATAATCCACGAGCCATCCACTGCCGTTTTCCGTGTTTCCAACGGCTTTTCCACAGACCTTTCCCCGAAATGTGGATATGTATGTGGAAAACTCGATGTACAAGAAATTATGTCCGGGCGTGTCACGCGGATAGTAAAAAGGCTGGTAAATAATTTACCAGCCTAAGGAAAACCGTTGGAAATACGCCGTTTGTTGTGGTTGCTTCCGTTACTTGTCGTTGGAACGCTGCTTGAGCTGCAGAGTCAACTCGGTCACGTAGTTGTAGATCTCCTGCTTCTCCTGCATCTCGTCGTTGATGCGCGTATACGCGTGCATCACGGTGGTGTGGTCCTTGCCACCGAAGACCAGGCCGATGTCGTTGAGGCTCATGCTGGTCAGCTCGCGTACCAGATACATGGCGATCTGGCGTGCCAGCGCGATCTTCTTGGTACGCGAACGGCCGACGATGTCGTCGAACGTCAAATAGAAGTACTTGGCCACCTGCGTGATGATGTCCGCGGGCTTGATTTCCACGTCGGTGGTGAAGAAGTCCTGCAAAGTCTGCTCCGCAAGGGCTTTGGTGACCGGCTGGTTGCTCAGCGACGCCATGGCGGTCACACGGTTCAGCGCGCCTTCCAGCTCGCGGATGTTCTCGGTGAACCGTTCCGCGATCAGGTTGAACACGTCGTTGGGAATATTGGAGCCGTTCATGGTGGCGATCATGCGCAGAATGGCGATTCGCGTCTCCAGATCCGGCGGTTTGACGTCCACGGTCAGGCCCGATTCGAAGCGGGAGATCAGACGTTCGTTGAAGCCCTGCAGGTCCTTCGGCGGCACATCGGAGGCGATCACGATGCGCTTGTTGGCCTGATGCAGGGTGTTGAACGTGTGGAAGAACTGCTCAAGGGTCGCGTCCTTGCCGCTCAGGAACTGGATATCGTCGATGAGCAGCACGTCGACCTCGCGGTAGCGGCGGTTGAATTCCTTGATCTGGCCGGAACTTTGGTTCGTATCGGCCAGAGCCTCGATGAATTCGTTGGTGAATTCCTCACTGGTGACGTAGCGGACCTTCAGATTGGGGTCCTTGACCAGCGCGTAGTTGCCGATGGCGTTCAGCAAATGGGTTTTGCCCAGGCCGGAGCCTCCGTAGATACACAACGGATTGAAATCATGGCCGGAACCCTCCGCCACGGCCAGCGCCACGGTACGTGCGAAACGGTTGGAATCGCCGGGCACGAAGGTGTCGAAGGTGGCGTTCTTGTTCAAATGCGTTTCGGGGTCGAGCAGCGGCCTGTTCTGGCCGCTCTGGAAATGGTCCTGTTCCGGCGGCATCGTCGCGGGAATCGGCAACTGGCCCTGCATCGTCTCGTTCGCAGGGGACTTCGCCGGCGATTTCGCGGGGGAGAAGCGCGGATAGGTTTCCTCCGGCTGTTCCTCCGTTTTCGGCTTCATTTCAACGATTTTGAAGGCGGGGAAGATGTCCTGTTCGGCGGATTCGCGCAACGCCTCCATCAACGGCTTGTTCAATTCGGTCTGCAAAGCCTGCTGAGCCGCCTCACTGGGCACGCACAGCATGATGGTCGGACCCCACATGCCTTCGGGATAGACGTTCTCCAGCCAGCTTTTGTCACGTACGGACAGCGACGGATTCTGGTGCAGCAGGGCCAAAGCGTCGGACCACACCCCACGAGCCTGCTCGAGAGGATCTGTTGTCGTGTTATCAGCCACGGATAATCCTTTCTCGACAGACGTACCACTGATGTGCAACTGTATATTTGTACTCTCTTTTCCCCGAGTTATCCACCGGCGTGCGTGTTGAAAAGATTGAAATGTGAATAACATTGTTGTAGTTTGTGGATAACTTTTGTGGGGAATTCGGCGGAATCGCAGCGATTATGTGGATTGTTTTATGCGGGGAATCCCCATGAAAATGTGAAGAAAAATGGACGACGCGACAATCTGTTCAGGGGTCAGAGTAATTTAGTAGAGCTTGACTCATGAGGAGCCGTGCCTTGGCATGGCTAAAAACACCGGGAGCATTAATTATGAAGAGGACATTCCAGCCGAACAACCGCCGTCGCCACATGAAGCACGGTTTCCGTCAGCGCATGCGCACCCGCGCAGGCCGCGCTCTGATCAACCGTCGCCGCGCCAAGGGCCGCAAGTCCCTCGCTGCCTGATTTTTTAGTGGCATAGAGCGGTGGAACGGCTGAAAAGCCATCGCGATTTTGTTGCGGTGCTCAAACGCCGTCGTAGGGTATCGCGAGAAGACATCGTCGTGCATTATCTGATGCACGACGATGTCGTAACGGGCGATACAGCGACGGTGCAAGGCCGCCGTGTCGGCTTGGCCGTTTCCAAAGCTGTTGGCAACGCGGTCACGCGCAACGCCGTGAAAAGGCGTTTCCGTGTGCTTGCACGAAAGTACGAATCACTATTACCTGAATCCTGCGATATCGTGTTGCGTGCCAAGCCAAGTGCCGCACGTGCCGATTTCCTGTCGCTTGAGCAGCAGATGGCATCGTGTTTCGAAGCGGTGAAACGTAAAACCGCTTCCCGGCAATGAGCAAGGGGCATCATCGCAATTGGATGGTGCGGCTCATCCGCTGGTATCAGAAACATATTTCCGCCCATACCGCACCTCGGTGCCGGTATTATCCCAGCTGCTCCAATTATGCGATTCAGGCGATTGAACGATTTGGCTGCCTTAAAGGTGGCCTTCTTGCGTTATTACGCCTTCTTCGTTGCAACCAGTGGAACCGTGGAGGAATCGACGACGTTCCACAGCTCTATTCCTTGTTTTACAGATGTTCGTGGTCGAAGGCACATGAGGAGCCTCGTCTCACGCCTCTGGATGTAGATGAACCTATAGGCGATAAGGAGAATGGCCTGTAATGAATCAAGATCAATTCCTCCTCGATAGTGGTTTCTGGGGCTGGCTGTACAAGCTCCTGTACCCCGTCGAGTGGCTCATGACGCAGATTATGGCCGGATTCCACCGATTCATGGTGATGCTGGGCATGAACGAGATCGGTTTCTCGTGGGTCATGTCCATCGTGTTCCTGGTGATTGTGGTCCAGGCGTGCGTGTTCCCGCTGTTCTACAAGTCCATGAAGGGCATGCGCAAGATGCAGGCCCAGATGGCCGTTTTGCAGCCCAAGATGCAGCGCATCCAAAACAAGTACAAGGGCAAGAACGATCCCGCCAGCAAAGAGGCTTTGCAACGCGAGATGATGAAGCTCTACCAGGACAACGACGCGAACCCGATGGGCGGCTGCACGTCGATGCTGCCTATGTTCGTGCAGGGTCCTGTGTTCATGTGCATGTTCTACACCCTGTCGGCCATTCCATACATCGCCCGTGGCAAGTTCAGGAACGGTTCCGGCCTCGGCGCCTTCGACATCGCCACCGCCAAGCAGTTCACCTCCACCAACGTGTTCGGCGTGAACGTGGCCGAGAACTTCACCACTGCCGACATCCACGGCAAGATCATCATCGGCATCTTCGTGGCGTTGATGTGCTTCTGCCTGTGGCTCATGCAGTACAACAGCATGAAGCGCAACATGGCCCAGAGCGCTGCGAACAAGCAGACTGAAATGATGCAGAAGATGATGCTGTGGATGTTCCCGATCATGTACATCTTCTCCGGCGTCGCCATGCCGTTCGCAGTGCTGGTGTACTGGCTGACCAACAACATCTGCAACCTGCTGCGTTCCGTCTGGCAGATCCACGTCTTCCCGACTCCGGGATCCCCGGCCGCCGAAGCGAAGGAAAAGCGCGACCACGCCCACGAGAACGCCCGCCGCGCCAAGGCCGGTCTGCCGTCCCTCGAAGAGGAGGAGCTGCAGAAAGCCAAGAAGGCCGCGGAGGCGAAGGAAAAGAACGGCTTCCAGCGTCAGCAGCCAAGCCGCAAAAAGAAGAAGAAGAAATAACATCAAGTGTGTGTCCTGTGTTTCACGTGAAACGCAGGACACACCGCTTTTGTATCGGGCGAATCGCCCATATGATACAACCCAATCAGTAGACTTTCAGTAGACTTGAAATAATACGAACCCCGCTCAAAGGAGTAAAACACCATGGCGCAGGATGCTGAGAAAACCATCGATCAGCTCAATGACGAAGCTGACATCGCTGCCGATTACCTTGAAGGATTGCTTGACATCGTCGACTACGAGGGCGATATCGAAATGGGCGTGCGCAACAACCGTCCAACCGTGCAGATCGTTGCCGACGACGACACCGACATCAAACATCTGATCGGACGCAACGGCGAAGTCGTGGACGCCCTGCAGCAGCTCACCCGACTCGCCGTACAACAGAAGACCGGCGAGCGGTCCCACCTCATCGTGGACGTGGACGGCTATCTGAAGCGCAAGCGCCAGCGCCTGCACGACCTTGCGCTGGATGCCATCGACGAGGCGCGCGAGACTGGCGAGCCGGTGGACCTGAAGCCGATGAACTCCTTCGAACGCAAGATCATCCATGATGTGGTGCGCGAGGAAGGCATGAAGTCTCGGTCCCATGGCGAAGAACCGCATCGTTACGTCACGGTGTACGTCAAGGCTTCCGCAGCCGATGACGCCGACGAGATCGACGAAGCCTGAAATAGTTTCACGTGAAACATGAAGCGTCGCGAGTTTCTCGCGGCGCTTTTTGATGCCTGTAGATTAGGATGGTGTGCATGAGTGATGTGAATGACGAATTGGATGGGTCGCCGATTCTTGAGGAAGTGCTTGGCGATGCATTGGGCAAGTTGAAGGTGTTTCACGTGAAACTTGCTGCGGAAGGAGAGCCGCGCGGGCTGATAGGGCCACGCGATGTCGGTATTATTTGGGAACGGCATATTCTGAACTCCGCGGCCATCGTACCGTTCATCCGTGAAGCAACGGCCAAGAGGCAATTCAAGACGGTGGCGGATATCGGCAGTGGTGGAGGATTCCCCGGTATCGTGGCGGCCGCCTGCCTGCCGGACCACCAGTTCACTTTGGTGGAACCGATGGAACGCCGTATCGAATGGCTTCATGAGTGCGTTGACGAAATGGGATTGGACAATGTCTCGATAGTGCGCTCCCGAGCCAACGCCGTAATCGAAGCCGTCCGCGGTTCGAACGGTGGCCGGAAGGGCAGGGGAGAGGATGCCGTCGATCTCGACGGAAATCCCATCCCGGTCAGGCATCCGTTTGCCGTGGTGACCTGCCGTGCGGTCGCGCCGATGACCAAACTATCCGGATGGACGCTGCCGTTGCTGGACAAAGGCGGACGGCTGGTTGCCCTGAAAGGACGATCCGCGCAGGAGGAAATCGTCAAGGCCACCAAAGAGATCTCCAAAAACGGCGGTATCCATCCCCGCGTGGTGGAGGCCGAGGTCGGTCCGGGTCTGGAACCGACGCATGTGCTGATGGTGGACAAGCGATAAGTTATCCACAAAATCGCGTGAGTTATCCACAGTATCCACAATCGCGGAAATGTGTTACGAAGCATCTTGAAGAAGCTTGGAATTGCAACGATTGTTCTGTGGATAACTTTTGGGTGGTCGGATGAGTTATCCACCAACTATCCACCGTTGTTCACAATGGTGCACATGGCCGTGAACAGGTGAAAATCTGTCCACCCAAATGATGAAACTTGATTGTTGAATATGTATAGGAAGGCTAGTTCATGACTGGACCTGAAGAACCAGACAATTTGACGTCGATGGAATCCGCCACGGAAACCATCAAGCGAATCTTCGAAGGCTCGACATCCCCCGTAGGCGCGCAAATCGCTGATGAATCGACGCGATACAAGGCATTGGAGCATGCGGTCTGCCCGAAGCCGGCCCAAACGCGCCTGATCGCAGTCGCCAACCAGAAAGGTGGCGTCGGCAAAACCACATCCGCGGTGAACCTGTCCGCGGCCTTGGCCCGTTTCGGATGCAAGGTCCTGCTTATTGATATGGATCCGCAGGGCAACGCCTCCACGGCATTGGGTGCCCCGCACGCCTCCGGTCAGCCTTCGGTGTATGACGTCATCGAAGGACGCAAGCGCATCGCGGAAGTCAAGTGCACGTGCCCTGATTTCGACAACCTCGACGTGGTCCCCGCATCCATCGATTTGAGTGGCGCCGAACTTGAGGTCGCCGACATGGCGGACCGCAACTCGCTGCTGAAGAACGCGGTGGACGAGTTCCTCGCCACCAGCGAAGAGCATTACGATTACGTGATCATCGACTGCCCGCCGAGCCTGGGTCTGCTGGTGATCAACGCCATGTGCGCCGTGCACGAAATGCTGATTCCGATTCAGGCCGAGTATTACGCCTTGGAAGGTTTGGGCCAGCTCATCAACACCATCGGACTGGTGCAGGAACATTACAATCCGTCGTTGCTGGTCTCCACGATGCTCATCACCATGTACGACAAGCGCACGCTGCTGAGCCGCGAAGTGCATGGGGAAGTGAAGAAGCACTATCCGACAATCGTGCTCGACACCACCATTCCGCGCACGGTGAAGATTTCCGAAGCGCCAAGCTTCAACCAAAGCGTGATCGCATACGACCCCAAGGGCATGGGTGCGATCGCGTACTGCGAAGCCGCGCTGGAACTTTCGCGTCGTTCCGATACGGTGCTGCAGGCAATCGATGCAAGAAGGAATGAGAACTGATCATGGCAACTAAGTCGCGTTTGGGTAAAGGTCTTGGCGCACTGTTTCCTTCTCTTCCGGGGGAGCCGCAGCATCAGGAGCATGCGGCGCCTGCCGCTGCCGCCAAAGAAGTCAAGGCTTCCAAGACTGATGGGCATGTGGGATCCAAGAGCGCGTCCGCTACCGCACAGGCATCGGTGAACGCCGTGCAGGGGATGAAGCATGCTGTTTCACGTGAAACAACCAAGAAAAACCAGCATCGTCGTGCCAGCATGCCGTCGATTTCGTTGAACGAAAGCGCGCATCCCGCGGACATGTTCTTCGGCTCCACCGCTCAGCCAGCTTCCGAACAGGGCGAGCAGCAGGGGAGTGTTTCACGTGAAACCACGCCGACCGAACATAAGAAGGACGAACCGGAACTGCTTCCCGTGCAGGGTGGATATCTGGTTGAACTGCGTTTGAGCGACGTCGGTCCCAATCTGCATCAGCCACGTACCATTTTCGATGAAGACGACCTGCGCGAGCTAGCCGAATCCATCAAGGAAGTCGGCGTACTGCAGCCAATCGTCGTACGCAAGCGTCCGCAATCGCAAATCGAAGCCGCCCGCAGGGAAGCCGCAGTCAAACCGGCCGAACCGCACAACATGTTCGACGGGCGCATGGATAGCATGTACGAGCTCATCATGGGCGAACGTCGTTGGCGCGCATCGCAGATCGCCGGCCTGAAAACGATTCCGGCCATCGTCAAAACCACCGCCGATGACGACATGCTACGTGACGCACTGCTGGAGAACCTGCATCGCGTCGCGCTGAATCCACTGGAAGAGGCGGCCTACCAGCAGATGATCGACGATTTCGGCCTGACGCAGGCCCAACTGTCCAAGTCGGTGTCGAAATCCCGTCCGCAAATCGCCAACACCTTGCGATTGCTCAACCTGCCGGCCGCCGTGCAGAAGAAGGTCGCATCCGGACTGCTGTCCGCGGGCCACGCGCGTGCGCTGCTGGGACTGCCGACGGAAGCGGATATGGAACAGCTGGCCACGCGCATCATCGCCGAGGGACTGTCCGTACGTAGCACCGAGGAAATCGTGTCGATGAAGGCCGCCGAAAGCGACCAGCCCAAGAAGCCGAAGGCCAGCAAGCTTAATCCGTGGGCTGGTACCCCCGTTCAGGTTGGTCTGGAGCAGCGTTTCGGCACCAAGGTCTCCATCAAGGGATCGAAGAAGCACGGGCGAATCGAAATCGTGTTCAAATCGGAAGACGATATGAAACGCATCGTCGACCTGCTTATGCAGCAGCAGAGCTGAACGAACCGAGCCAATCGAGCTCGGCGAGCGATAATGATTTGAACGATTTGAGCCTTACTTGAGCGAATCGAGATAAGCCTGCGCATCCAGCGCGGCGCGGCACCCCATGCCCGCCGCGCTGATGGCCTGCCGATAGACGCTATCCACGCAGTCTCCCGCGGCGAAAACGCCGGGTTCGCTGGTACGCGTGCTGGCGCCATCGACCGTGATATAACCGGCTGAATCGACGTCTACAAGCCCGTTAAGAAAAGCAGTGGCAGGAGTGTGCCCAATCGCCATGAAAACGCCGTTAGCGGGGATTACAGAGGTCTTTTCGGTGGCGGTGTTGCGCACCTCCACCTCCTGTACGCCGTTCTCGTCGCCGCGAATCTCCTGCACCACAGCGTCAAGCATGAAATCGATTTTCGGATTGCGTTGCGCACGCTCCACCATGATGCGGGAAGCACGGAACGTGGAACGCCTATGAATAAGGGTGACGGACGAGCCGAAACGGGACAGGAAATCAGCTTCTTCGAAAGCGCTGTCGCCGCCGCCGACCACCACAATCGGCTTGTTGCGGAAGAAGAAACCATCGCAGGTGGCGCAGTAGGATACACCTTTGCCTGCGTATTCCGTCTCGCCTGGCACGCCCAGCTTACGATAGTTTGAGCCTGTTGCGATGACCAGCGCGCGTGCGTCGTACACGTCGCCGCCGTCAAGGGTGACGGTTTTGATGCCGGAATCGGCATTCGAAGCAACCGAAACAACATCGTCCCAAACGATATGCGTGCCGAACCGTTCCGCCTGCTTGCGCATATTGTCCATCAGATCCGGACCCATGATGCCATCGGGAAAGCCTGGGAAATTCTCTACTTCGGTGGTGTTGACCAACTGGCCGCCGGGCGTCAGCGCGCC
>ENA-OPAC01000317-OPAC01000317.1-human-gut-metagenome-genome-assembly--contig:-NODE-317-length-28897-cov-4.640178_pt1 | contig 28897 bp, 20 predicted proteins | sample MGYA00241052_ERZ501420 | MGnify/ENA primary metagenome ERZ501420 (study PRJEB25962, sample SAMEA2042513) | human gut metagenome | biome: human gut; feature: human-associated habitat; material: faeces... | reverse complement strand
TATTCATGAAAAATTACTTGATTCTTTTGCTGCTTGTTTTGTTGGCTGCTTGCCGACCTTCCGGAAGAATATTTGAGGAGTTGAATGAAGCCGAAGAACTTCTCCGGATGCATCAAGCAGACAGCGCTTATACGCTTTTGAAGGAGATTCCGAATCTGCAGCAATATCCGGAGAAGGAACGGGCTCGCTGGTGTTTACTGATGACGCTGGCTATTGATAAAACTAATCGTACACATACATCAGATTCGTTAATCTGTTTTGCCATTCGATATTATGAGAAAAAAAACGATTTCTCGAATCTGGCCAGTGCATTCTATCTGCAAGGTTGCGTAGAAAAAGAATTGGGAGACAACGAAAAAGCCGCCCATTCTTTCCTGAATACATTGACATTTTCCCAAGGCAGCAAACATTATAAATTACAGATCCTGGCAGCATCACACTTAGGAAACATTTTTGCATACGCTAATCTCACAGATAAAGCGTTAACGGCCTATAAACTGGCCTTTGACTTCGCTGAACAAGCCAAAGACAGCATTAATTTATCTTTTGTAAGCGCTTATTTAGGAAGAATTTACGGAACGCAAAGAGATTGGACGCAAGCAATAGTAAACTATCAGCAGGCTATTTCCATCGCGGAACAGATTTCATACATGCCGACCCTGCAATTAGGATTGAAAGAGTTAGCTATCATATACAGCCGTATTCAAAAATACCAGGAAGCTCTTGCTTGTTTGCAACGCCTGCTTAGCTTTGAAAAAGAATTATCACCCAAAGAAAAATTTGCCATTTACTTGAATATAGGCGATTTATACCGTTTATCAGAAAAGTATGATTTGGCTGTCCCCTATCTGGAAAAAGCCTTGCAAACAACGAATTTATATACAAAACGCTCTGCCTACCAATGTTTTTATTATGTGTATACAGGACAGAGAAACTACCAAAAAGCCGTAGAATACAATAATCTGTTTTGGGAATGCAATGATTCTATCCAAAAGGAAGAAAATCAGAAGGCGGTTATGGAAGTAGAGACAAAATACAAGCATGAGAAACTCCTCACGGAGAAACAGCAACTGGAACTGAAACAGTCGAAGTTGATATTCTGGGGCAGTTCTTTGTTGTTTATGGCAATCATTATTATTTTGCTTGTTTACATGGATAAGAAAAGGACAACGATCCGCCTGTTTGAGCAAGTGCATGCGATTCGGTCTCAAATAGCAGAGAACAAACAGACCATCGCTTCTTATCAGGAACAAATGGATAATCTATCGTTACGACAGTCTGATTACGAAAACCTGCAGCAGAAAAAGGCTTCATTAGAACAAGAGGTATCCAATCTGCTTGAACAGAATGAAAAACTGAATAATCAGAAATCACAAATTTTGGTCCGTCTCAACCAAAAGGACGAGGAAATCAAACAATACGAAGAAATTATCAAACAACGAGATAATGCTCCGGATATATTTATTCGAATTGAGCAAACTCATGCGATTGAAGAGAAAGAATGGCCGGAACTGATTGCCCGTACCAATGCTTTGCACCAACAATTCTTCGAGCGATTGCGAAAAGCTTTTCCAAAGTTGACCGACACAGACCTCCAGCTCTGTTGCCTTATTCGTTTGGGATACGACAAAACGGAACAGAAGTCCTTGTTAAAAATAACAGACGACAGCCTGGAAAAGCGAAAACAACGGCTCAAAAGGCGCTTAGATCCGAATAAGAAATGGGAAAAAGGCGAATTAGAACAATTTATTCACCATTTTTAAGAGTTACTGTCCGGTAAAATAACGTCGTTCTATAAATTAACTTTCTATTTATCAACTGATTGATGCATATAAAAAGTGTCCATACAACGAATCATTTCTTTCCTTACTTTTGAGGAAAGGACACCGAGTTCAGTATGAAAGTTTTGTTGTTCCTATTACTTTCATCTGTAAAATTCGTCACTTTTTAATTGTTTGACAGTAGTCGTAAAGCTTTTCCATATATGTGCTAAAGCTTTTTGACGAATATAGTAAAGCTTTTCGACAGCTGTCAAAAATATAAAGTATAACGAGAAAAGGATTAGAAATAAATATAGTGAAAGTTTTATTCTAAGGAGTAACCCATAAAAAGGAAGTTTAATCAAATAAAAATATCAGATTATGAAAAATCTAATGTTATTGAAACTCGCTTGTTGCAGTATTATTATAGGTCTGTCGGCTTGTACAGAATCTAAAAATGCAGGAAAAACAAATATACCAGAAGTCGATGTTCGTAGTGCAATAGATCATCCGGAAGGTATTTCATTGGGGGATGAAATAGAGAAACCACAATTTGTAATATTAAAGGAAACAGACGATGAAGAATCATTGGTTGATGGCATTAATGACTATGCGGTAACAAGTAAGTATATTTATGTTTTACCTGTTCGAGAATCGCGGATTGTTTTGTTCGATCGCGAAGGGAATTTCATCCGGACGTTGATCAAATCGGGACAAGGACCGAATGAATTTTCCGGACCATTGGCTGGCATGCAAGTAGATGAGAAAAATAACCGGCTTTATTTGTTTGGAAGTAGTATCTGGGCTTTTACCTTGGAAGGAGAACCTATAAAACGGATGAACAGTCCGATGCCGATGATGTACACCCGCATGATTGCGCCAGACCGTTTTGCTGCCGTAGCTATGGGATTTATACCTTTTCAGCAAGGCAGTTTCGGAATAGGAACATTCAACGATTCAGGTGAACTATTATTCAATAAGAATAACTTTTATACACCATTAGTACCAGCCGAAAAAACTGGATTTACGGCAAATATTGCTTCTGCCCCTTCATTTGATAATCAATCCATTTTATTCAAGTCTGGAGCAAACGATACTGTCTTTCGGATAGGCTTGGATACTATTTCTGTGGCTTGTATCTTAAAATTGGAAAATTCAGACCAGGAAATTATCCGAGGTTCTGATGTTACAGATTTTACAGATATGGGTGGTTTAAAAAGAGACGGACAGGAAATATTTGTTCAAGACATCCTGGAAACTGCTACACATTTTTATTTCCGATGTCGCTATCAAGGCAATTATGCCATTCTTTCCGTTGAAAAGAACAATGGAGAATTAGAAGTAGAACATTGTCAACTTCCTCTTCCTTTTAAAGAATTACCAACATTGGCTTCCTACAAATATGGTTTATCGGGTATGCGAGGCACTGGTTCATTCCCTGTTTGGGGTAGTATTTTTGGAAATGAACTTGTGCAAGCTTTTACTCCAGCAGAATTATCAGTATATAAAGACAAAGGATTAGTTGAGATTCCAAACGAATTGAAAGAAATAAAAGAAGAAGGAAATCCGATCTTTGTATTCTATAAATTGAAATAGCGACTTGGCAGGAATTGATTGAATCGTAAATACCTATAATCTCACGCTTATGAAAACATTAATCTTTGTCGAGACAATCCTTCTGCTTGTAATGACAAGTTGCGTAAAAGACACTATATCGACTGATGGTTTTATAACAGTCGATGTAACCAAAAGCAGTTATTCGCCCAAAAAAGAACTGATTCTTCAGGACTTTATGGATGTGGAATATATTCCGTTGGAAACAAACGATGAGTTTATTAACCAAGGTTTTGTACAAGATGTTGGCGAGAAATATATCTTGGTTAAAAATAGAAAAAACGATGGAGATGTCTTTGTGTATGATCGTAAAGGAAAAGCACTACATAAATTCAACAGAAAAGGACAAGGTGCCGAAGAATATGTCAATATAACAGGTATGGTTCTGGATGAAAAAAATGAGGAAATTTTCATCAACTCACACCATATACAAAAGATTTTAGTGTATGATTTATATGGAAATTATAAACGAACCCTTAAACATCAGGTAGGAAAAGGGTCTTTAGAGTCATATCCTTATTATTCGGATTTGAGCTCATTTTATTTGGAAATATATAATTACGATGATAATAATCTGATATGCTATGACTTCATAGATGCTAAAACTCCTTTTGTGCTTGTTTCAAAAAAAGATGGAAGTATAACAAAGAAGATAACTATTCCATTTGATAAGAAAAAGACAGGAATGGTCGTTGGGAAAAAAGATGATAAAACAGGTCTCATAGTCTCTGCTTCTTCAGGTTATTATCGGAGCATTCTATCTTATCAAAAAGATTGGTTCCTTGTGGAATTTTCTTCTGATACCATTTATCAGTTACTACCCGATAATAGTTTATCCCCGTTTATTGTGCGAACACCTTCAGTCGATGATATGAATCCGGAAGTTTTTCTGATGATTCGCTTGCTTTCTGATCGTTATATTTTTATGGAAACGGTGAAAAATGAGTATGATTTTGAAAAGAATACCGGTTTCCCTCGTACATTCTTGATGTATGACAAATGGGATAATGCTTTTTTTAACTATAAAGTCTGCAATGGAGATTATAGTTCTGAGAAAGAAATCTATATGAATGTCCTTAGGCCTTTAGACGGTAAGATAGCAGCATGGGATGAGCTGGAAGCTGCTGATTTGCTTGAATCACTTGAAAAAGATGAATTGAAAGGTGAGTTGAAAGAAATAGCTGAAGGATTAACCGAAGATTCAAACCCGGTTATCATGCTGGTGAAGCCGAAGAAGTGAAATACCAAAATGATACGCTTATGAAAACATTCATCTTTATCGAGACAATCCTTCTGCTTGTAATGACAAGTTGCGGAAGAGATACTACATCGACTGATGGTTTTATAACAGTCGATGTAACTAAAAGTAGTTATTCGCCCAAAAAAGAACTGGTTCTTCAGGACTTTATGGATGTGGAATATATTCCGATGGAAACAAACGATGAGTTTATTAACCAAGGATATGTGAATGCTATAGGCGAAAAATACATAATAGTAACAAACTATAGAAATGACGGTGATATTTTTGTGTACAATCGGAAAGGAAAAGCCATTCGTAAGATAAACCGAAAAGGACAAGGCGGGGAAGAATACATTTACTGTGGTGGTGTTACCTTGGATGAAGAAAATGAAGAACTGTTTATAAATGATAGCTATGCAAAAAAAATAAAAGTCTATGATTTGGAAGGAAATTTCAAACGAGCCCTTGTTCAAAAAAGTGTGAACAATTCGTTTTATGTGGATATATTTGATTATGACAAGGAAAACTTGATTTGTTATGATAAGTTTAATTTTGAAATACCTTTCTTGCTTGTATCGAAACAAGATGGAAGTATAACGAAAGAGATTAAAGTCCCATTTAAAGAGAAGAAATTATTTTTTATAGTTATAAGAAAACCTGATGGAGTTGTAACAGCATCCGCAGGACCTGGACCGTATTGCAGTATATTTCCTTTAGGAAAGAATTGGCTCCTATTTGAGGCCTCTTCAGATACGATATACACATTAATGCCTGATTTGAGTTTACATCCTTTTATTGTACGAACACCACCTATTCACACTATGGATCCGGAAATATATCCGGTTTTAAGGATGGTTTCCGATCGTTATTATTTCATGGAAAGCGTAAAGAATGTGTATGACTTTAGAAAAGATGAAGGATTTCCGAGGACTTATTTTGTGTATGATACCCAGGAAAAGGATTTTTTCAGTTACATCATATACAATGGCGATTATTCCTATAAAAAGGAATTATATATGGTTATGTTCGCTCCCATAAATGCCAAAGGCGAATTATGTGCTACCATCGATGCTTTCGATCTTGGTAAGGATTATAAAGAAGGAAAGTTGAAAGGCAAGCTAAAGGATATCGCCGCAAAATTGGGTGAAGATGATAATCGGGTGATTATGTTGGTGAAACCGAAGAAGTGAAATATCAAAATGACATGTTTATGAAAACATTGATTATTATCGAGACAATCCTTTTGCTTGTGTTGGCAGGAAGCGGAAAAGACAATACAGCGACTGATGGTTTTAGAAAAGCCGATGTAACCAAAAGCAGTTATTCACCCAAAAAAGAACTGGTCCTTCAAGACTTTATGGATGGGGAATATACTCCATTGGAAACGAATGGTGAGTTTATTAACCAAGACTTTGTACAAGGTGTAGGCGAGAAAAAGATCTTGGTTACAAATAGAAAAAACGATGAGGAAATTCTCATCAACTCACACCATATACAAAAGATTTTAGTGTATGATTTATGCGGGAATTATAAACGGACCCTTAACCATCAGATAGGAAAAGACTCTTTAGAATCACATCCTTATTGCATGGATTCGAGTTCATTTTATTTGAAAATATCTAATTATGATGATAGTAATCTGATATGCTATGACTTCATAGGTGCTAAAACTCCTTTTGTGATTATTTTCTAAAAAGGATGGAAGTATAACTAATGGTGAAAATGAGTATGATACGCTTATGAAAACAAACGTATTAAAAATTAAGAATGACATGCTACAAAGAATGTTCGGTTACTGTTTTACTGGGATGATCCAATTTGTCCTACTTGGTTGTTCGTGTACAAACACTGATCAAGAAAAAGGTCTGACAACAATAGACCTGTCAAAAGACTATCCCAAAAAAGAAATACTTTTATCTGAAATAGCCGATATACAATATGTTTATATGAATGAGGGAAACGATTACATATATGGTGGAAACCCTTTATATGTATCAGATCATACTTTCGTCTTTTATTCGGAAGGCAATTTTCTTTTCTTTACAAAACGGACAACCGAAATCTAAATTCAATCATCAAGGGAACGGACCTGACGAATATGATTATTTCTCAAAAGTAGTGTATGATGAAGCAAATGATGAGTTATACTTACTGTCAGAAAAAAGATTGATTGTTTACTCTTCATCGGGTGTACACAAACGAACGATCGCTTTATCACTGCCGGATGATAAACGAATCACAAGTATGGCTAACTATGATAATGGTTCACTCTTACTGTTTGATTCAGATAATTTTGTATTAATATCCAAAGCTGATGGCTCAGAACTAAAACGCCTTGATGTGTCATCGGGTGAAAAGGTAAAACTGTATGCCATAAAGCAAGATGAGCAAAGAGTATCTGTAATAGCCAGTACGCAAAACCAGATCGTGAATTATAAAGATGGATTATTATTATCGGACTATTCAACAGATACGGTTTACTTCTTTAATAAGAACAAAGAATTAATACCCGTATTGATCAAGCAACCAAGTATTCATTCCATGGATCCAGTGATTTATGCCAATGCATTTGTGGAAGCTACTGACTACTTATTCTATCGGAAAATAACAGTAAAAGTTCAAAATGGGCAATTACCTTCGGTGTATCTGATGCAAAACAAGAAAGATGGTACTGTCTATGAACAGGAGATCAAGATGGACGACTTCAAAGGTAAGCATGTAGAAATTGCTCCGGAGATACTAACCTCGTCCTCTCATCGTGGCCTTGTCGTACTTGATTTGGCTGAATTGGAAGAAGCATACGCAGATGGTCGGCTAAAAGGTAAATTAAAAGAACTAATGGGAAAAATAGATCGAGAAAACGGAAACAATGTCTATATGCTTTTGACATTTAAGTAATATCAATCATAATAGGAAACAAAAGTTATTTATCATAAAATATAACTATATAAATAATTATGAAACAGATATTTCCATTTTTGATAATAGGTGCGTTTCTTGCATGCAACAAACAAAATGTACCAATAAAAGATAATATCATTAATCTGGAAGGTGCCATGAATTCTGTTGAGACAATTCAGCTTTCAGAAATAACTTCGGATATTACTTACATTCCATTGGAAACAACCGATAGCTCATTAATTGGAGAACAAGCAGATATGCGCGTATTTAATGACTATATTTTAGTTTCTTCGGCGAATCAGAGTCTGAAATTGTTTGATCGGATAACAGGAAAATTCCTTTCAACGATTGGTCATATAGGTATAGATCCGCAAGGATATGCCAAAGATGCATGGGGAAAAGTAAATTATTGGATAGATAGCCAAAAGAATCTCATCTATGTTCTAGGATGGAAAAACGACTGGCAGGTTTATGATGTGAAAAATAAATATGTAAATAGAATCATCGTGAGTGATGATTTGCATTGTAATCTGGCACAAGCCTGTTTCCTGATTACTGCAGATACAATTTACGGACAGAATAAATTATGTATTGATCATTCAGCCCCTACGTTATTTACCTACAATTGTAAATCAGAATCATTGGAGATAATCCCGGACTTAAAAGAAGATGTACTTCCCTTAGATGAATTATTATCCATCTCAAATCTTTTAGGGAATTATGTTTCCTACGGAGGAGATTTACAAATGGCCATATTCTCAGGAGACAGGAAATTCTACATGGCCATTAATAGTCCTTCTTTATGGAAATACCAACAAGAAATACGGGTTAAACAGGCTTTTAATGATACAATCTATACAATTGAAAAGAATCGTTTGCAACCTTCCTGGATATTTAATCTGGGTAATTGGCATTGGGATTATCAAGATCGTCTGAATGTAGCCGGTTGTGAAAATAAAATAAGTATTGACTATGTATTAGAGAACGAAAATCTGCTTTATTTCCACTTTCATACAGGTTTTTATTCGGAGAATCAAAAAGCCTACTGTGGCATTTACCAGAAAAAGACAGGAGAAGTTAAAGTAATGGATAGCGATCAATGGATTGATGCCAAATTCAATCAGCCATTACAAATCCGGAATGTTTCTAATAATGGTAAATTTTGCGCCTTACTTCTTCCTGAGAAACTTTCAGACGAATTGAAAGAGCATCTTCAAGTTGAAGAAGATGATAATCCAATCATTGTGATGTTGTAAACTTTTATGGCAATAATTATTCACCTGTAAATCATATATGCCTATGAAAACATTCATTTTAATAGATAAATGCTTGTTTTTTTAAATAATAGTTACTTTATTTACAGTGAATATGCCATACTGAAATATACGTGTTCTTTTTGTAATAAAAATTGGGAGGATAATACCATGAAAAAGAATCGGTGTAAATACATGTTATGCGCATTCGGATTATTATTCCACACACTGATTTATGCGCAGTATAATTTTTCCGGCTCAGTAGTTAATCCACAGAAAGAAGTATTGCCGGGAGCAACAATCATGCTTTATGCTGCTGATTCGTTGATGGGAGGAACTATTACGGATGCGAAAGGACTGTTCGAATTGAAGAATCTTCCGAAGAATGAATGCCGCTGTATCATATCCATGCTGGGTTATCAAATGCAGGAACACTCCATAAACTTGGCGCAACAGCAGCAGGCATATTCTTTTATCTTGCAAGAAGATGCTGAGGAACTGGATGTACTGACGGTAGAAGCCGACCGCCGGGATTTAGTGAAAGCCGGCACCGGATATACGTCATATACCCTTTCCTCTCAGGCACTGAAAACTAAATCGGCGTATGAGTCCTTGCGCGAAATTCCTCAACTGATTATTGATGAAAGTAATCGTACCATCCGGTTAAGTTCGGGCGAGACGCCGGTTATACTGATTAATGGAGTGAACCGTCCGGGATATTTCGACAGCCTGGATCCGGAAATGATAGAATCAGTGGAAGTAATAGAAAATCCTTCGGCAAAATACCGTGGAGAGCAGGCCGTAAGTAAGATTCTGAATATAAAGATCAAGCGTGAAAAGGAGAAATCTTATCTGAATGGCAATCTTTATTCCCGGCATAATGTAGAAGCGGTATATGGTGTTTCGGGACTTTCTTTAGGTGCCGATAACAGCAAATATTCCTTGTATCTCACGGCACAGCAGTTCTATTTCCATAATGATGATGTGGATTTTAAAGAATATACGGAAACAAGTGGCATCATTCGTGATTTATCTCAACAGCAAAGATTTAATACCAACATGATAAGTGCCAATGTCGGTGGGGATTGGGTAATATCGGACAAGGACTATTTGAGCTGGGCTGTTTCGTTTGTCACAAATCCGAATGATATTAACAAGACTTCTTCTGGAACAATTACTGATTTGGCCGCAGATGAATCAGCTCCTCTCACCGCACGGCAGTCCACGGATAATCATTATTATATGAATACGTATAATCTTTATTACAAACATACCTTCCCGACTGATAACTACCTGGAAATAAAAGGCGGGTTCGGTTGGTTCGGTTCGGGAGCGCAAAGCGACCGTGTAGAAGAGTCTGCCTTGTCCAGCTATAAATCGGTTGTAGATTTGGATAACAAAAAGAAATCTCTGAACGTAGATATAAACTACGACTGGCAGTTGTCGGACAAACTGAAGATGGACTTCGGGGCAAATACTTATATGCAGCATTCATCCATTGAAGACGTGGGCAACAACTATCCCATTTATCATTACAAGGATTTGAGGGAATATATTTTCGGAGACTTGTCGCATTCTGTTTTGCCCAATTTGTCTTATCAGTTATCGTTGGGTGTTGATTTTGTTTTTACCAATGCGGACGGCATACACAACCGGTATGTCACTTTCGTGCCAGGAGCGTCGGTGACATACAATCTGAACCAAAAATCTTTTTTCCAGTTATACTTTTCCCGCCAGCGTACTTCGCCGGACATCAGCTTGCTGAATCCACGCAACACATCTGCCGACAGCCTGATGCTGATTCAGGGGAATCCGTATCTGAAGCCTTATGTGGATAATACGGTGAACTTGTCTTATACCTGGAATCATAAAGGCATCTATCTTTCGCCGTTTGTTCTGTATGATTATTCTGCCAAGCAAATCTCGGATATCGGTTACATGGAAGGAAACCGGTATGTACAGACCTATGAGAATCTGGACAACTTGCAGCAATTGCGTACGGGAATAAACACCCGTTTCAACCTCTCAACCTTCGGTAATCTGAATATGAGCGTTTATTATCAGAAAGACTTTATCGAAGGAATGCCATTCAGCGGAAACAATTGGGGAGCAAACGCGTCTTTGAATCTGTTTTACAAGAAAGTATCCCTGTATGCCTATTTATTTTATGGTGGATATCGTTACTCAAAAACCAGTAAATCATTCTCGACACCCGAATCAGAAATGATATTTACCTGGAACCTGCCTAAGAACTGGGCATTGACGGCCGGATTACGCTATTTTGCTGCCGGAGATAACCACCTTGAAGAGACGATTAAAGATGCAGGTTATTATTATCATTCAGTACAAAAGTTCACCGACCGCTATTTGATGCCGATGATCGGAATATCATACACGTTCAAGAACAAAGTACAACAGAAACGCTATCAGCAGCAACGGTTATATAACTCGGATTCAGGAATTGGCAGTATTAAAGTTAAATAAAGCAAGGTGTTCTTTGGTTAAGACAAAAAAAGGAGGTGTGCCTTTTGACGCACCTCCATGTTTTATACTATGAATTGCTTATTGCAATGTCTTTCCGTTATATTCGCCGGTCAGAGAATGCAGGAAGGCTACGATCTTGGTCATGTCGGCATCCGATATGGCTGTACCAATCTGGAATTCGTGCATGATACGTACAGCATCTTCTACTGTCTTGACTGAACCGTCGTGCATGTACGGGTAAGTAATCATGACGTTACGCAAGGTCGGTGTTTTGAACTTGTGCAGGTCAGTTTCCTTCTTAGTGACAGAATAACGTCCGTTATCACCATCTGTCAGACCGGTACCACGGTAATCGAAGTAACTGTTCTTGATACCCATGTAATCGTAAGACTGTCCGCCGATGTTCATACCTACGTGGCAGGTTGCACATTTGTGGCTCTTAAACAAGTCATAACCTTCGATTTCTTCGGCAGACAAGGCTGATTTATCTCCTCGCAGATACTTATCGAAACGAGAAGGAGTCAGTAATGTCTTTTCGAATTCAGCAATGGCTTCTGTGATGTTCGACTGGCTGAAACCGTCCGGATATACCGCTGTGAATGCTTTGGTAAATTCTTTATCTTCGGCCAGAACAGCGCAGATGTCGTCAAACGACTTGTGTCCCATTTCTACTGGATTCAATGGAGGACCAGCAGCCTGTTCTTTCAGGTCGGCAGCACGGCCATCCCAGAACTGGGCGAAGTTGAGGGCTGCATTGTAAACGGTAGGAGCATTGACACCGCCTAATTGTCCGTTAATACCTTCAGAGTATTGCTTCCGGTCTACACCACCTGTTTCCAGTCCGTGACAAGACGCGCAGGAAATGGTGTTGTCAGCAGAAAGACGCGTGTCATTGTATAAGGCACATCCCAAAGCGACCTTGGCAGAGTCGACCGGAATGGATTCCATCAACGGTTGCAAAGGTTCGTTCGCGAACTCTTCTGCTACCGTAGGAGATTGATAATGAGCTTTACGCTCCTTTGCTGCCCATGCCAGAATCACGGCCTTTTCGTCTTTGTCAAGACTTGTTCCCCAGTGATTAGGCATGTACGAGAACTTGGCAGGAGGCATGGAACCACTCATTGCCGTGTTCTCCAGTTTTGCTAAATCGACTTCCGATACTGGCTTGCCGTTATCCAAAGCATCCAGCATGTTTGTAAAGTCTACATACCGCGTTCCTTCTACCATATCGGCTTTCACGACTGAACCGATAACGGGGAAATTACCGTAGAATGGAAGAGGAGCATTTGCCGAATGGCAGTCCATACAGCCATTCTCTCGCAAGATGGAAGCCACTTGTTTGGCTTCATCGCCGGCATATTTTTTATATTCTGTCGTAGAACAACTGACAGTGAGTCCTGCCAGTAATGCCAGGCTTACAGGGAGAAATACTTTCTTCATACTTTTCCCTTGTTTAAATTAGTTAAATAAAACTCTCTTTTAAGTTGACACAGATACGAGGTTTATTCAAATGGATTGCTATGTTATGTTCATTATTTATGAAGCTTGGATTTGATTTTTCTCCGGATGTACTTTATGGTAAGCCAACAACCGGATATGGAAACGAATGTTCCTCCTAACATCAGGAACCACATGAGCAGAAACCAAAGCCAAGGACGGGTAACGAGTCCGGGAATTTGCAGACTATGCCATGCCGGATACATCCAATGTTGCCATCGGCTGGGACGATTCACATACCGGTATGTGCCATGAACCGGATCAATATAGTAACAACTGGCATCCGGATCTTTGATCTGGACTTTCCATACAGGCAGAGGCAACTGCTTCTTTCGGGAAGTGTAATAAGTATCCTGTTCTGTCAGCCATTGGATTTCTATCTGGCTTTGCTCTCCGTGTATGTCTTGTAATACTTGCCGGACATCGGTTGCAGTGAGGTTTAATACCTTTACCGAGTCGGCTTGGCGTGCATCCCAGGTTATTATTCCGTTATCAGTCTGCGTCTGGTAAAGAGGAATGGAACCGAACTGACTCCATTCGAATTGTCTTATGGGATGAGGACAAGCTTGTATGACTTTACGGTAATCCAACAAATAGGAATCCACTTTCATTTCATTCAAGAGCTGATGAGGATTGAAGTCGAGACGAGAGCGGATACCAAAATCTTCGACACGAACCAGTGACATCATGCCACTGAAGCAGAAGGTCAATACAAACACACCGAAGAAGGTTCCTACCAGGTGATGCCATTTGTACCACCATTTCTTATAAGGTGAAAGCCTTTGTTGGCGTCGGGCCAATCGGATATCACGGATACCTAAATATAATCCGGTCAGACAAAAGAGACTTCCTATGCCGGAGAGAGTAACTACTACCGCTATCCACCGGTCGATATCCTGTCGGAGTGAGGTGAAATAAATCCAATGAGGAATCGCTCCCAGCCATGCCCAGCAACGTTCTTCCCGATTGGTATATTGCAAGACTTCAGCTGTCTTCGAGGAAACGTATAACTGGTGCTTGTCTTGATCGGCAAAGTAATATTTGTAGATGGGAAAATGCTGCTTCAGGGATCCGAATGGAATCCATTGTTCCAAATTATAAAGAGTGTCAATCCGTTCGATGGGTGATTGATTCCATTTCGATACGGTTTGCCTGATATGGGCTGCATTGACGGTGGTCCGTTCGGAGAAATCGGCAGTTCGTTCGTAATTCCCTTTGTCTGTTTGAATGTAAAAGACCAACTGACCGAGGTTCTCGTTGAGCGTAATACGTTTTATGCGCTCATCGGCAGGAATGCTAGCCTGTATTTCTTCCCAGGCTGGTAAGTTGCCGAAATCTTTCAGGTTCTCCATTTTACTCCATTTATCGGTCTTGTTTACCCGAGGAAAAGAATGGTAAATCATGACCAGTCCGGAGAGAAACCACATGCAGAAAAGGATACTGAGCAAGGTGCCCAGTATCCGGTGTGCTGTCAAGATAAATGAATGTAGTTTATGCATGTGTCATTTATTTAGAGCGTATAAGAAAGAGCTACTTGGAAATTACGCGGCATACTGGGAACGAGTTGGTTTCCTAAAGCCTGGTTGTAGTAACTCTTGTCGAATAGATTATTGATATTCACTGTCAGATGAACATGATTGTTGAGGGTATAAGCAATTCCGAAATCGGTGATCCAATACGGATTGAACCACGTACTGTTGGCCGTGTTACGGTAAACCTTTCCGGTATAGCTGCTACTGAGGTGAAACTCCAGGTTCTTCAGCCAGCCTTTGGGAATGGTATAACTACCATAGGCATAGAATGTCTGATTCGGCACGTTTGCCTGCCAGTTTCCTTCCTGGCTGTTCAGTTTGTCTTTCGCCGCCTGCTCGTCAGAACCGTAAATGGCTTGGGCCAATTCTGGATCTTTCACTTCTTTCATCTCCCGGATTTTGGAATCATTAAATCCGTAACCCAACGTAAAAGCAAGGGTTGGTAAAGGAGTCAAGGTTACATCGAAGTCAAAACCTTTGGAATCCTGTACGCCCACCTGTCCGATGACAGTCTTTGTCGTTGTCTCTCCGTCCACTACTTCCTGATAATTATTTGTCAGGGTGGCAGTACTGTTCATCTTCCGGATATAGAAAAGGCTGGCGTTGGCATGCAAGAGATTTCCCCAGTCGTATTTCAGTCCGACTTCTGCCTGGTATCCGTTTTCCGGTTTGAATACTTCCTCGTTGCGAGTAGGAGTAAAACGTTCCCCATTCGCGTCGATATAGATCACATTATCTTTATAGAAGGTACGGATCGGTTTGAAGAAGGAGGCAAATGAGGCATAGAGTGACGTATTCGGATGCGGAAGATAAACTGCTCCGAAGCGATAGGTCAATGCCTTGTTTCGGATTTGATTGAACAAGCCGTGTTCCTCATATTCGCGTTTGCCGGAAGGAGTCGTAGCTGAAGCTGACAGATAACGGAAGAAATCTCCCCGAAGGGCTGCCAGAACCTTCCATTGTTCGTTGAACTCGATCATATCTTGCAGATAAATGCTGTTGGCATAATGATGCGTAACTGTCGCTTTCGAGAATTTACTCGTCATATATCCCATGCTGTGCGGGTCATATACCGATACGTGGGAATACAGTCCGGGACCTTGTACGTCATCTCCCAGATTATATCCGCTATAGCTTGTCCGGTTGAGGGCAACAAACGAATATCCGCCCATGTAATTATGCTTGATCTCGCCGGTGTGGAAATGTCCGCTTAACTCCAACGAATTACTGACAGTCTTGGCTATATGAGAGAAACGGAGCGGGGAGGAGAGATAGACCGTGTCGAGGCAGATATATCTCTTTTCGGTCGGCGTCTTCCAGTAGTAATGGTCATAGATGGGCTCATCACTTTCCAAATAGTCGAGACTCTCCGTACCGAAGTAGTTGATGTCATCACTGGAAAAGGAGAGGCGGTCAACCAACTTCATCCTTTCCGAGAATCGGTGCGTATATTGTCCGGAGATATTCCAGCCATCGTTTCTCATAAAGTCGGATTCGTTGTTATAACGAGCTTTCCGATTCAGACCCGGCAGCATGTCGTTCTTGTGCAGGTACAGTTGATTGTCGGAAGTGTTGTAAACATCCTGAGCCATGATGTCGGGCAATCCGATTTCCGTTCCATAGAAGTCTCTGTTGAAACCGGCCCGAACATCAATTATGTCCTGCTCGCTGAGACGGGCGTTCAATGCCAGGTAACCGGAGAAACGGCTGTTTCCATTATCACGCCATCCTTCCTGGTCGGCGTAATTGACATGAGCATAATAGTTGACTGGTCCCAGCAGTTTACCTCCTAATCCCAATGTGGCTTCTTTATTCTCGTAGCTGCCGTAGGCAACCCTTGCATTGAGTGTTTGCCGTTCGGTCGGAGCTTTCCGTACGATATTCAGGATTCCTCCAACGGCCGAATGACCGTATAAGACAGAAGCCGGGCCTTTCAGTAACTCAATGGATTCGACAGCCGAAAGATCCGGCACAGGATAGGAATTGTTGATGGCCGAACGCTCGTCTCGTACACCGTCGATCATCATCACGGCATGATCAAAACCTCGTACTGATATTTGCTGGAAAGCTCCGTAAGAAGTCTGTATCCGGATTCCCGGCATAAAACGGACAGCATCCTGGATATTTCGGATACCTCTTAATTCCAGACTTTTGGCTTCGATACCACTGACGGAAAGAGGCATATACTTCATCGGAACGTCGAGTTTGGTGATTTGGGGCCGGGCTTTCCGGGCTGTTTCTACAACAACTTCCTGCAAGTTGTAGGTGGTGTCGGTTGTAGGCGTACTCAATAGGTTTTCCTGGGCGTTTACAGCCCATGTCAGACTTACGAGTGGTAAGATAATCCATTTTTTTTTCATGTGACAGGTATTTATAAATGATACATAGTTTCCCTAACCCGGAAGAAAACAGCTTTCTTCCTGGCAGAAAAACGAGATAAATAAGATCTTTAAAGGGAATGATTACTCTTTGTCGGCAGCGTAGGCCTTTTTCTTGTCGGAAATATCAATCAGCTTATGCTGGGTCATAAACTTGGCATGTTCGATAAAGATATCTTGAATGCCGGGATTTTGTCCTAAACCTTCAAGCAGGACACTAACCTGATAACCCTGCGATTCCAGCTCGGTCTTGATGTCACCTGCAATGTCGTTCTTGGCGTGATCACCAGCCACAAACATAAAAGGAAGCAGTTGAATCTGTTTGATTTTCTTCTGTTCGCGGATCTTGTGCAAGGCATCGTCAAGTGTTGGATAGCCTTCTACGGTAGTAACTGCAAAATCCGGATGTCCTTCGGCTTCCAACATATAGTCGAGCATGGCATATTGGGCAGTGGCAGGTGTGTAAGTCCCGTGTCCGACAAGGAGAGTGATGGTTTTCTCCTTCCCTTTTTCTGCCAGGATCGAAACGACTTTCCGGTAATCGTCGGGAGCATACAAAAGAGGTGTACCCAGACGGATATCCTTGAAGAGATCTTGCATCAGGGCAATGTCTTTACGGAGTGACTCCATTTCAATCCCGTCGATGATGTTAGTCGATTGTATAAGAATGTGTGTATAACCGTCGGCCTTGAGTTGCGCCAAAGCCTCTACCGGGTTTTTCTTGTAAACACCCCGTTTCGCCAGGCGGTTCATCACAATACGCGAGGTATAAGCGTCCCGAAATTCGAGTTCCGGAAAGGCTGCTCGTGCTTTTTCGTTGATGGCATCGATCGTCAATGCCCGTGTATCATCGTGCGTAGTCCCGAAATGAACGAGTAACAGGGCGGCTTTGTCGCCTGCCTGCATCGTCTCAAACAGGTTGGAAGGAACGTAATTACCTTCCGTATGGGCATAAGCCGGCTGTAACAGACTTGTGGCCGCAGTCACGCACACGATGAAAAGTTTCTTTAGCTTCATCATATCCATGAGTTTTTTTTAATGTAAAAAATGTCTTAGCATCAGTTCTCCGTTTATCCAATTCCCGGAATAAACATTCCTTAATTGTTATTCTGTTTAGGCAGGTTTCCTGGCTGCACCTCAAGAAGAATGGCCTTCCCATCGGCTGTACGATAGTGGCATGGAGTGTGTATTCTTCTCATTCGCAGGTGTTACAGTAGCGGGTACTGCTCCGGATTTACACCGGATTCCCTTTTCAAGTTCAGGCCGGAAAGCTATGAACTTCACCTAACGCCCACAAAGGTAGGGATGTTTTTGAGATTGCGTCCTGTCGTCCTTGTTGTTTTAATATTTTTTAGGAAGGTATAAATGCCCGGATCACTTAACTGGGAGTAAAATCCTTTGATCTTTTAATTTTTTGACATCTGTCGAAAATCTTTACCACATTTGTCAAAAAGCTTTAGCACATATATGGAAAAGCTTTACGACATATATCAAAAAATTACATTCTTACGGCTAATTGCCTGTTTTTCTACTACCGGAAGGGTAAAATAAAGAGATAAATGATTCCTGAATAGAGAAAAAGCCCTACCTTTGTGCCCGTATCGGTGATATTACCCTCCATCCAGAGGGAATATAAAAGGGAATCCGGTGTAAATCCGGAACAGTTCCCGCTACTGTAAATTCCCTGCTCTATTGAGCAGCAGCTATAGGAAATCACCGCTTTGCCACTGTTGCCGGATCGTTATGGTCAGGCTGACGGGAAGGTTCTTTCCTTAGGAACAAGTCAGGAAACCTGCCAATATGTTTTAGTGAGAATGAACGCTCTTTCGGGAGATAAAGAGTATTGGTACACAAACATTTTTATTCATGGAAACAAAAAAAATGTTGGCGACCTTGTTGATTGCGGGTTGCGCACAAAGTGTTTTCGCACAAGACCGTGTGATAACAGGCCGAGTAATTGAAGCAGAAACGGGGCGTCCGGTATCGGGAGCCAATATCCGTGTATCAGAAAGCTTGACAGGATGTACAACGAATAATGAAGGGTATTTTCAGTTAAGCCTGCCTGATAATGCTTACCGGATTCGCATTTCGCATCTGGCGTATGAACCAGAGTCGTATAATGTAACACCTACGGATCAGAATATAGAGATTCGACTGATTGAAAAATATGTGAACATTAATCCGGTGGTAGTTACCGGTACTGGTACTCACCGGCGAATGGACAACTCGCCTATTCCGGTACAAGTATATTCGGCAAAAGACCTGCGGACTGCCAACGTGACGAATGTGCAGGAAGCAATGACAAAACTCAACCCAAGTATTTCGTTCATGACCAATGGTATGGGAACAACCATGAGCATGAACGGTTTGACCGATCGTTACATTCTGGTGTTGGAGAACGGAAAGCGTCTGGCCGGCGATGATACGTATACCCGTATTGACATGGCCAATGTGAAACGTATAGAGGTTTTAAGTGGTGCGGCTTCGGCGTTGTATGGTAGTGATGCCATCGCCGGTGTAATCAATATTATCACCGATGATGCCCAAAACAAAGCCAATGTTACCAGCAATACGCGTTATGGCAGCCATAACCAGTTTACCCAGTCGGTGAATGCCGATTTTCAGGTAGGAAAGTTCGGTTCGTTTACTTCCTATCAGCGTCAGCAGTCGGATGGCTGGCAGTTGAATCCTTATACGGAGGGAAAAGACGGTAATCTGGTGGAAACCAGTAAGCAGGCTTCAACAGCTTATCATTCTAATACAATTGGCCAGCGTTTCACCTTCGATCCGACAGACAGGCTTTCATTCTATCTGCGTGGAAATATATACACCTATACGACCGATCGCCCCATGCCGATGGGAGATAATACGACCAACTACGACATGCGGCATGGTACTTATACATACGGAGTTGGCGCGCAGTATATGATCAATAAGAAATCCTATCTGAACGCGGATTATTTCTCAGACAATCACAGTACGTACAAAGATTACTTCACCGGCGATGATATGGGTACCAACGAGATGACCAAACGCATTCATCATCATAACCTGAATGTGAAAGGCATCTTCCAGCTGGGACAATATAACAAACTATCTACCGGATTTGAATACATTCGGGAAACGCTGAGCAGCGAGTCCGACAATATCGAATGGAAAGGTATTTCCACGATGGCTCTCTATGCCCAGGATGAAGTGAACTTCAACAAACATTTTCAAGGAGTCGTGGGACTTCGTTACATTTATCATCAGAGTTTCCACAGTTATGCAACTCCGAATGTGGCCTTGTTGTATAAAGTGGGAGGTTTTAATTTCCGGGGTTCTTATGCTTCCGGATTCCATTCACCGGAACTGGCCGAATTATATACCTTCTCTGAATCCAAACGAACTTCACGTCTGACGATCGGAAATGAGAATCTGAAACCTGAAAAGAGTGATAACCTGACGTTGAGCGCTGAATATACAAACCGTAACTTCTCGGTATCTGCTTCCGGATTTTACAATCATATCCGTGATATGATCAATTACCGGGAATTCAGCAAAGAAGAAACAGACCGTTATAATCAGGAAAACGGAACGGATTTTGCCAGTGTACAGATTCGTGACAATATCCAAAGTGCAACAATCAAGGGCTTCAATGTCCGTTTTGATGCTTATATTGGAGCCGGATTCTCTATGAACGGCGGTTATACGTTTGTAGACGCGAAAGATAATACGAACGACCGGTCGGTGGACAAGAGTGTAAAACACAGTGGCGTGGTGGCTGCTCTATGGAATCATACCTGGAATAAATATACCTTGAATGTGAATTTCAACGGACGTATCCAGGGTGAACGTTTCTCACAAAGTTATGGATATGCACCGAAGTTTTCTCTTTGGAATCTGAATACATCCCATCGGTTTGTGCTGAAAGATTTCATCCTTGAACCGGGAGTCGGTATCGAGAACTTGTTCGATTATGTAGACGACCGTCCGTATAATTCCAACTATGCCACGTTGACGCCCGGACGTACTTACTACGTCAGTTTGTTGGTTAAATTCAATAAGTGATGCGCAGACGAGGTTTCCTTCGAATGATAATCGGGCTGATTGCCTGCCTGGCTTGCTGGCACACGCTTCAAGCCAAGGTAGGACGGGAGTTTGTCGCTTCGGATATCCGTGAATCGATGCAGAAAGGTGATAAGCTGGCTATTCTGATGGTCCATTTCGGGAGCGCTTATCCGGAAGCCCGCGAAGCCCTCGAACGGATGAATGATCAGGTACGTCAGGCATTTCCGCAAGTCGAAGTCCGACAGGCTTACAGCGCCCGCAGTATTGTCAATCGTGTACGCCGTCAGGGAATCTGGATCGAACATACGACGGATGCCTTGATCACCCTGAAGAAAGAAGGATATACGCACGTCATAGTACAACCTTCAATTGTGATAGAAGGAGTGGAAATGGAAGCCCTGCGCCGCGATGTAGAGCTCCGGAAAGGACTGTTTAAGGAAATTCGTATTGGTAATCCGTTGTTGTATGATGATACCGACTATGAGGCTGTGATAAAAGCATTGACCGGTAGTTTTGTGGCTTCTCGCTCCGGAGCCAAGTTGTTGATTGCTAACGGAACCTATCATGCCAGCAATGCAGCCTATGCTAAATTAGGCTATATGTTGCAGTTGTCCGGGCATAAAGACTATTTCGTAGGGACTCGCGAAGGCTTCCCGACTTTAGAGACAGTCATTGGTCAGCTCCAGGCAGGTAAATACAAACAAGTGACGTTATTGCCTTTTATGTTTGTCTTGATCAAATCCAACGAAAACCGTGTCTCTGCCTCGTGGCGGGAAGGTTTGGAAAAAGCCGGGTTCAAGGTTAGTCTGGAGGCCCAAGGACTGAGCGACTACGAAGCTATCCGTCGTTTGTTGGTCGAACACATTCAGTTTGCCTTTGCCTATAAACGAATTTCAGTCAATGAACGGAAGGAAATGTTCGGTAGGTTTTAGTCATTAGATGTAGATTATTAAATAAAAAAACAAGTTGGCATTAGGCTTTTGTACCTGTACCAACTTGTTTTTATTTTGCCAGATCCCTTTAAGTAAGGTTTAGGGTTCTACTCTGCCGGTTTCAATTCAATACGTTCGAATTTAGGGCTGGCACTCATGGTTTTCAACCGGCTGCCAGGCGTGAAGATAATCTTTCCTTTCTTGAACAACGACGTATTGAACTCTTCGGGAGTTGCTACACCCGAGCTCCCCACACTCAAACGGAAATTCCCAAATTCTCCCATCTGTACGCTGTTCCCAGCCTGAAGTTCGGTAGTTAATACCCGGATCAATCCATCGATAACCACCATCACATCTCCCTTAGACGCCGTCGAACGATCGGCAATTCGTTCGCACAAGGTATCAAAATCGACCTGTTGCCTGATTTTGATCTGCCCGTAATACAATTTGCTACCTTCCAATGCACCCTCACTCTTGTCGGGTCGTTGTACTAAATGATACGTGAGTGACATATACACCTCCTTTTTTAGTTTGTTAATCCATAAGTTTTCAAGTTAGGCAAGATATCATTTCACTGACTTTCTATGGTCCTGCCTTTTATTTATTACAAAGATAAGGTCCCTGAAATGTACCATTTCGGTTATATGAAGATAGACGAATAAGCAAGTTAATACCTTCAGATACAGATTTCTATACGAATTAAACTTTCGACTTGTTTTTTGGTGGCTGGTAACGGAATGCGTAACTTACAGTAGAAATCTAAAGGTTATTAGAATATGGAAGATTTTAAAACAAGGACATACGGCTGGCAAGAATTAGCCATCCTTTATGCACCGGATCTGACTCCGGAATCGGCAGGCAAGCGTTTAAGCAGTTGGATACGTTTCAATCCCAAACTTACGCACGAGTTGCAAGAATCGGGATGGAAAAAAGGACAACGGGTTCTCACCCCACTTCAAGTACGTATCATCATCCAGTACCTAGGCGAACCGTAATAAGTACCTATCCGCCTCAGGATGGGTAGGGACATAGCAGAGGCTAAATAATTAGCTGTACGCGCGCGTATAATCATTTTTTTGAGACTAGATACATAATTAAATTTTGCTTAATATAGATTCGTATTCATTTAATTCAGATTAAAGAATATTTAATTCAATATATTAAAAACTAGTAAATTAAATATTTTTCTTCGAATTTTTTGGTGGAATGAAAAATATTTATATTAGCAGTAAATTTAAAAAAATTACTGCTATGGCAACTAATAAATTTAATGTATTTGGAAATGTGTTTACAAACACATCCACAAAGACCATCACTCTAGAAGAGTTGATAGCTAGTATGAAAATCGGGGATTATCCTACCGGAATGCGAAATCCTGAAACGGGTATGTTCTATACCTTAAAAGAGATGACCGAAAAGGCCCGTAAAGCAGGGAAAGGAACACCGGAGTATGATGAAATCAAGAAGCAGATGCCGGCGATTACGATTCATGCTTCATTCAATGGGATACGTAACCTGAAAACACCTCATACGTTGACCGAATATTTGGGCATTGATTTCGACGATATTGAGGCTGAACATTGTAAGCGAATTATAGAGCTGGCAAAGCAGATCGCTGAGATTTGTTTATGTATGACTAGCTTGAGTAATAGGGGTATACATGTCTTTGTCCGTGTTAAGAACCTGACGGACGAAAACTTCAAAATCGTCTATGAAGTAATAGCTTCGTGTATTTCGACAATATTAAGGGTTGAGTATGACAAAGCCTGTTCAGATATTACCCGCCTGATGATCCTGAATCATGACCCCGACTGCTACGTGAACGAAAATGCGGAAGTGATCGATGCAAACGAGGTCATGGCTGTACTCAATGCCCTGAATGCAATTCCGACAGACGGTAGTATTGGTCTCCAAAAGTATCTGGATAAGGTGGACCAAAATGTAGCGATGATACCGGGTGTACGCCACCGGAATCTGCTTGCCTACATCACACCTCGTCTGAACCGGGCTGGGTTTGAGAAGGGAGCCGTTATAGAGGAATGTGTAACCCGTTATTCCGGACCGGACTTTCAACGCAAAGAAATCACCGAGATTATTGAATACATCTACGAACATAATAAAGATGAGTTTGGGATCAATAAACGGACATACAGTTACAAACAGCATGCAGCCGAAACTTTAAAAGGTCAAAAAGCTCAAAAGTCCAAAAGTTCACTAAGTGTAGGGGGAGAAGATGAAGAGGTGGATACGGATAGTTTCTTTGCTCCTATATATGCAAAAATGCCGGTTTATGCCGAGTACAAAGATAGGCTGCCTCGTTTGCTCCAATACTCGATAGATGAAAAGCAGTTTCCGGATGTACAGTGGGCTTGTTTGATGAGTCTGATAGCCGCTTTCGGAGGGATGCCGATAGACCTGTGGTTTTATTCAGATAAGAAGCATTATCCTATTTTCTCTGTGATGTGGTATGGAGAAAGCGGGAGCGGGAAAGGACAGATTGGAACAGTCCGCGAAGTTACCAACCTATATATTAATGCTATCCGGAAAAGGCAACAGGAAGAGGAAATTCTCCCAGCCCAAGAAGCCCAAAAGCAGTATGACGATTGTATGGTACAATGGAAAGCGGGAGACAAAAAAACTCCTTGCGATTGTGGGGAAAAACCGGTTATTCCTGAAGAGAAACACCTAATGTCGTCTGCCCAGACATCCCAGTCTCAATTAACCTTGCGTTGTGCCAAGAACCTTCCTTTTACAACTTATTGTTTTACGGAAGAAGTCGGGAATGCGAATGATAACCGGAAGCAAAAATACGGTATTCAAAGTGCATTTTTGCGGGATCTGATAGAAGGTGCGACGGTGATCTCTGATTTTAAAACCAGTGACTATTGTAAAGTCGATCATCCGCGATTTGTCTTGATTGCAGGCGGAACACCTTCTGCCGTACAAGCTTATATTGATAACCAGGAAGACGGATTTTCAGCCCGGTTTATTTATGTGATTCTCGAACAACATCAGTATGTCCGGCTGAAAGACAGGATTTCCCGCACGGCAGAGAGTTGGGACAGGCTGAGAGGGTGTATGGATTCTCTTGTACGCTATGCCTTGAAGACACACATGGAGGTTACTTTCGATGAAACCAGTATTGATCTGTTGGAGGACAAATGCGATAAGTTTAGTCAGACAGCCCTGTATTATGACAGTCCGGCTTTGGTTTCTGTTGCCCAACGGTTAGTTCCTGTTTCGATGAGCATGTGTGCTTGTCTAGCCTTCTTGGATGCCTGTGACAACAACATTCCCTTTGGTGATTATACAACAGATAAGCCAAGACGGTATCCTTGTCCGGTCAAATTCGTCCAGTTGGTTCTCTCTTGGCTGGATTACATTTTCTATACGTCAGCCCGGGTCATCATGCCATTGCCGAAGGGCGATACTCGCAAGTTGACGAAACGGGATGTTTCGACAGCCCGTTTGCTTGACGAACTACCGTGTGTTTTTACTACGCAAGAACTTTATGATGTGTTCTCTAAACACAAGATATCTCAGAGTACAGCCAAACGGACACTAGCCAAATGGATAAACAGTAAACTGGTAGAAAAGACGGCTCATGGCAAATACCATAAAATAGGGTGTGTAGAAGAGGTGGTGACCGATGAACCGATCCCTACACCAGAACCACTGCATCACTGGGACTACTAAGTGAACTTTTGAACTTTTGAGCTTTCTGAACTCTTAACAAGAGGAAACTTCTTTTCGAAGAGGTTTCCTCTTGCTTGTTTATTGTCCCACTTCTTCTCTTGCCGTTATCTGTAAGAAAAATTACAACGAATCCGGATTCCGGAAATACATATTATTAGGATCTGTTTTCTCTCTCAGCTTCTGCCAGGTACCAGAAGAAGTCTGTTTCTCCGGACTTTCTTGTTTCTTTTTCTCTGCGGTGCCAAACAGCCTTTTCCAAAAGGTTACTAATTTAGATTGTTTTTGTTCCATACTAGATTTTGTTTAGCTATTGTATTGATGAATTAGAAATAAATGGTTTGATATACAACCTAACTATGGCTTAATTTTCTACTAAAAAGATCTCACACGTTTCAAAATCTATTTCCCAATGCCCATTTTCAGTAAAATCCCAATGATACATTTCAGCATGACGGTTCCACCAATTTTGAAATTTGATCGTTGTCTGTCCCAAATCCATTACAACCTTTTCGTAAATGGTAACGGAATTATCTATACTATTTATTAGTTCTAAAAGTCCGTTTTTTCTTTCAAATAAATATTTAATTTCGTCTCTTTCTTCTCTTGTCACTCTGCCTACTAATTTTTTCATAACTTTTTAAATTTATCAAATGGATCAATATAATCTAAATTCTCAATTGTGTTATCAATCAATGTTTCTGTTTTATTGATATCTTCAAGTAATCTTTTAGAAGCATTTCTTTCCGTATGAGCTACTATACATTGTTCGTGGGAAGGCGTATTAACTTCTAAGGTCAGTTTCTGATTTAACCAAACACAACGTTTACAATGATAAACATCACACTCTCGACATATCGGAGCATGATCTAATCGATATAATTGTTGATTTTTGATTTCAATATCATTTTTAATATCACCTATGAAATTATTGGTATTTTCATTTTTAATTTGCTTATAATAGAATGCTGGACAAATATAAAAATAACCATCTGGGGCTAAGGTTATATGATCTACTCCTGCATTACAATTATTCATATTTTGTAGGAATAATCTATCAGTGAGAATATTTAGTTGTACCGATATTTGATTATTATAAAGCTTCTTTATATGAATCGCTAACTTTTCCAATTCAGAAGAATAAATATTTAAATCAGTGTCTGTCACAGTTTCTAAATCATCAATAATTAAATCCAACCGATTAAAGGCATCCTCTTTAGCTATAATTTCACGGATTACTGCCGGAAGTTGTTGATATGAAGTATGCAGAATAAAGTTTCCTTTGTTAAGAGGATAATCTTTAAACTCCGACAAATCTGTAAATACTATAATTTGATTTTTCCCAGATACAAAACAAGATGGAAAAAACCTAATTGAATCAACTTCATTGATTATTGAAATATATTCTTTAGGAATCTCTATTGTTGGATAAACGAACTGAATATTTAAATTATTCTTTAACGCATAAAGAATGCCTTTATGCAAAATATCAATAGGGATCCATTCATTTATATCCGTTTGGTTTGAATAATAACAATAGGATACAGATTTGGTATGCAGTAGTATTGTTAAATATTTCATTGATAAAAAATTATTGATTTTTCAGTTTAAAATTTAATCTATTCCAATAGTAATTATTAGCTCTTACTCGTGCTTTGTGCATTTTACAAATGGCAGTAGATCTCTGATAAATAGTATTGCTGTCTGCTGCGTCATAGTTTTCTCCTTGGCACCAAGCACACCCTTCTGCAACATCACAATTTATACATTCTGGAGAGCTTTGGGTACATCTATCTAAAGACAAAAAAGGCCGCAATCTGTTAGTGTTAATTCCATCATTAATATTTCCAATTATGATCGCAGGCTTTTCTCTTAATGAATATTGAGCGAAACGGGTACATGGATAAAAATTTCCTTGAGCGTCAATAGCCAGCATACGTCCAGCCCCACACCAGTTTTCATTTTGAAGTGTAGGGTTCAAGGGATGTCCTATGTTTTTTTGGAAAAATGAGCAGGTATAGTTTTTGTATAAATCTTTATTGATGATCTCATTTGCTAATTCTATTAGTTGATTTTCAAACAACAAATCATCTCCTTTTTTCCATACATTTTCAAATACACAATTGATGTTCACTTCTGAAATACCTAAACGGTATAAATGTAGGACGCTTTCCTTTATATAGGGAATATCATTACTACTGATCGTCACTTTAGTTGAGGCTCCTGGAAATTGTTCCAACCAAAGAGGAATATTTCTAACAACATCATCGTAAGAACCATGCCCATTTTTATAAACTCTATTTAAATCGTGTTTCTGTCGCGTTCCGTCAATGGTAATACCAATACTTAGATGTTGTCGGTTTTTTTGTATGAACTTTTGGACTCTTGGATCATGGTACATCAATCCATTTGTTGAAAAATTAAATCGATATGAATTGAACCAAATGTGATCCATTTGGTATAAAGAGAATTTAATATAATCACATATTTTATCGATTAGATCAATCTCTAAAAATGGTTCACCACCAATAAAATCAAAGATTACAGATTTTTCAGAAAATAATTTTGGATTAGATAGAATATAATCAATAGCTTTTTTTGCTACATCAAAATTCATCCTTTCTTTTGAATTTTTCCCTACTAAATAACAGTATTTACAAGCTAACTGGCACTCCTTGGTAACAATAAATGTTATGTCTCTTGCAATACCGTGCTCCCATGTGGGTTCTTGTTCTTTTATTTGTTCCATACTTTTTATTGCAATTAGGGAGAGAATATTCTCTCCCTTTGTTAAATTAATATGAATATCCACGACAACTGGTTGAGCACCCTCCTTTACACGTTCCCATGCAATAACCTTTGCAGGCCCCATCACATGATCCAGAGCAACTATTAGAACATCCGTAAGAACAAACTCTTCCGCATGATCCTTTACAACCACCAGAACAATCCCACTCACAGCCCATTTCTGTCTCTGCTTCTTTTGGTTCAGCAATTGAAGCGTTGGCGTTATTGGTCGGTAAGTTAGACAATGCAATTCCTCCTAAAATAGGTAGAACACTCTTTGCTACTTTCTTGAAGAAGTCTCTGCGAGACTGCAATTCATCTTGATTTTTTTCTTTTTCCATAAAAAATATAATTCTAAATTATACATAAATGTTATTTTATTATCCATATATTTTGAATATATCCCACATTTCCATCTTTACAAACTAAGGAATAACCCTCTCCTTTTTTAATTAGATATACACAATCTTTGACATACGCCTTAATACACCCATCAGGTTTATCATAAATTGGTACATTTACATTTTTAGTCGTCAACTCAATTTCTAAATCGGAAGATTTATTTATTTTTGAGCCAGTGGAAACACTTGAAGTTTTATGAGTTACAGTTTCCTTTTTTTTCTGTGGCCTTACTCTACACCACGTATAAATAGTTCGAGATACATCTTGTAAATAAGCCTTAGCTATATCTGTATTTCGTCTATTAGAATAATCAATTTCATAGGGTGTCCAGTTTTACGTTCCTAAATTAGCTCACTTTTCTGAGCTGTTTGGTA
>ENA-OPAC01000313-OPAC01000313.1-human-gut-metagenome-genome-assembly--contig:-NODE-313-length-29127-cov-4.474477_pt1 | contig 29127 bp, 17 predicted proteins | sample MGYA00241052_ERZ501420 | MGnify/ENA primary metagenome ERZ501420 (study PRJEB25962, sample SAMEA2042513) | human gut metagenome | biome: human gut; feature: human-associated habitat; material: faeces... | reverse complement strand
AGAAAGGGTTTGGGATTTCCCAACAAGCATTTTGCAACGCAAAATTTGCATTTGTGCGCACGAATGCACTGCTTGCCAGAGTTATCTCAACCATCGGATTCATCTTTCACTGTATCAGTTTTTTTCTTAATATAGTCATCATAAAATCCGATTGCCTTTTGCAGTGCCAGAAAATGTTTTCCAGTATACTTGATTGTTCGCTTCTCTCCCTGCATCTCGATGTCGCAAACAATCAGGTTTTCATCTTCTTCCTCGACGTTGTATGTTTGAATCATTCGGACAAGTTCAGAAAGATTTTTCTTTCCATATCTAAACTCTGCTGCACAGTTCGGGCAAAGGCACAACGAATTCCATCCCTCAGAGATACTCTGCTTGTACGTTGTCGGAATCGAATCCGTCGGCAGAATATTGCACGCCTCGAAGTATGGTTTTCCATCATATCGGATAATCTGCTTACCGCAAATCTGGCACTTGCCAAAATATTGCGCTCGCAAAAAAGCCTTTTCTTCGTGGTTGCTTTCAGAACAGGTATACCGCAGTCGCGGCGCAACTGTTTTTTGGCCTTCAAGTCCCTCTTGGAAGTTTTCTTCCAACTTTTTTTCGCGATGTTTCAGATTCCGCACGGCACCGTACTCGCCCAATGTTTCATCATCTGGAGCTGGCTCTGCCTCCACCTCGGTCTGCGCACTGCTCTGCTTCTCCAGCAACTCCGTTAAAGATTGTGTTTTGTCAGTTCCTTTCTGTCGTTTTTTCTGAAGTTTCTGGTATGCCTCGCACATCAGACGCAGTTCATCAGGCTTTTTCAGCATAGCACTGATAAAAGCCTGGTACGGTTCCTCTACGCTTTGGATTACAGTCTCGACAGCTTCGCTTTCTACCTTAAAGGGAAGTTGTGCAAATATCTCTGCTCCGTGGCCAGAATACTGCACAGCTAGGTCTGATTTTTTATGTCAGAGGGACTTTGAAGTGTTCCAGTCTTATCGTACAACCATTTTGTACTGCTAAGCTCCAACGCCAGCATTGAAGGAATATGATTCACACTGTCAGTTGTCGTGGTGTTAAATGCCTTACTATGAGAACCGGTCATTTTTCCGTATAATGGGTGCTTCTTCACTTTTTCATTTATAAGATCCACCACTTTAACTGACATTTCAACGGAGTTACTGCACAAGATATCCTGTAGATGGTCGATAGAATGGTACATATCCCATGTTTCCGGGTAGTCTACTCTTTGACATCTCTTGTAAAGGACACGCTTCTGTAACATTTCAAAGAAACTGGCATCCGCCTTTCTCAGGTGGTTATTGTACGCATAATGGTCCACGAAAACATCCTTAATCCCTACGTTGCAGCCTATTTTTTCAAACACTTCCGCCGGAACGTTTCCACGATAGTCTTCCGACACCCATGACACATCCATCTGACCCAGCACTGCCTGCACCGCAGGATCTGAACGATCCAGAAAATCAGACGGAATATAGCAATCCGCCGGTTTCTTCCATCGATGTCCATCCCAAACGATTGGGACATTTGCCAGAATACGTTGCACCTCCGCTGCATTCTCCTTTAATGCACGCTCGATCAGTTCAAAGTGCTCCAGATTATCCTCAAACTGGATATCCGTATCATCTGAATCTTCACCATAAAAGCACAACACATCATCTTTCAGTTCCCGAATGGCATTATATTCCTCAATGCCAAGTGCATCAACATAAAAATTTCTGCCACGCTGATCCTGAAGGATTGCTGCACTTATTTTATTTTTGCAGGATGTCGGATTATTAAGGTAGACCTGTGCCATACCATCGTACTGGCAGCGGATGTGCGAACCATCTTGAAGCCGGACAAAGGGAATTCCTTTGGCATCTACTTTTTCTTTGGAGCGGAAGACACCAGTACAGGTTGAATAAATCGTCTCAAACAGATTCAACAGCCATTCATCGGATTGATTTTCCAGAATTTCTGCGGTCAGGCGCGGGAGGACATCCCTCCAGCGTAATACCGGCAGACCAAAATGATGAGTCAGATACATCATCAGATGTTCGTTGACTCCAAGGCAAACATCTGCTTTTACCCAACAGGCTGTGTCACCATATTCTTTCTGTAAGATGGACTGTGTGATATTATCTGCTATATTTTTAGCATAAGGCAGCATTGCATTTTGGATCGAGCAATAGCCGCCTTCTTCGGTCGGCAGAAGGGCAAGACCATCCCTTAAAAGCGCAAGTCCCATTTCATGGATGCCTCGAAGATTTTCTTCCTTACAGGTATCCAAGATTGGGTATACCTCGTTCAAAAACTCAAGTGTTACATAACCATTTTTCAACAACCAGCGGACGCTATCGGCAAAAAGTGCTGCAAGTTTTTCAGCAAGGAACTGATTCACTTCATTGTGCCTGACATTGTCTCGCGCAGGTGTCGTTGAGAACGGGACATGAATGTAAAATGTCTGATGCGTTTCGACTGCTGTCTGGAAAAAAACATAAAGATAGTGCTGTTCTGTCGGGATAACCCTATCTTTTCCTTGGCCATCTGTTTCGAGTTCATATCCAATCAAAATTGGCTGCTTATCTTGTGTACGAAACACCAGAAGTTTTTTTGCAGAATCTATTGGCTTCTGCGTCAGCAGAACTTTATCCACACCATTGTCTACTTGGGTGAATTCTTTGCTGACCGACCATTCATTTTCATCTGGATAGATCTTGCAGCTTATATTTCTGACATTGCAAAGGGCAAACAAGACATCCGAAGAAAGATACTTTTTTAGCGCATCTCCGATTTCATTATAAGCTGTTTCGGGATTGACTTCTCCGTCAAATGGGAGAATCAGAATCGTATCGTCCCCGGTTGCCTCATTTTCTTCCGCATAAGGAAGGACCAGATTGCAAATCCGGAAAGAATACTGGCCAGAATAGATCCGCGGCGTTTTCGTATAGGCATAGACAGACTTGAATCCAATACCAAATCGTCCAATTTTACCAGACTCCGGCTCATCCTTTGTAGAACGAATGCCGCAAATGCCCTGGATATCTGCTTCTGTAAACGGCTTTCCGTTATGACACAGCACCAATCGGTCCGGGTAAAGGGAAAATGTCACATAGGTTGCCCCAGCATCCTCTGCATTCTGAATCAACTCAAAGATAAAGTGTGTTCGGTCGCTGTACTGATCTACCAGAATACGTGGTGCCCATTCTTCAAATTTCTGTCCGTAGTCCTGCTTACTGCGTTCCCGGATCTCAGAATATAAATCGTCCATAAAATCAATCCTTAGTTATAGTTGCAAACCGTTATAATGCCATTCACAATAACATTTTCCTCCACGGTTGCACGGTTTTGAATCTTTTCCAGCTCACTTAAAGTCGATGTTTTATCTTCCTCAAGGCTGCGAAGCTGGCTCTGATACATCCGCTTGATATTTGCATCCTCCACATTCTGAATACGGCTCAGCAAATCTTCTTTGCGATATTGATAACTTTTCAGAACAGCGGCGCGTCGGTAGTCACATTTTTCCTTTACGTCTGCGGTCAACTGTGCAAGAGCCTGTTGCTGCTGTTCACGCTTTCGCTGAGACAGCGCATCCCACTGGTTTTCCGCATAATCACCGAGAATTTCTTTGTAGTCTGCGGTTTCCAACAGGTCACAAAGATCCGATGCCGACAAATTGATTTCCGAGATCGGCACGATGCGGACTTCTTTCCGCATCCCGACGATCGTCCGTTCCACGAGCAGGAAGGGATAGTCTCCGGTTGGCACCGGGCAGTCTGCGGTATCTACCAGCAGATGAATGTAAACTTTTTGACGATTGTGCAGCTCGGCAGCTGCCATCCTTACCAACGGATGCACTGCCGTAAAGAAAATAGCATTCCGATCTCGTGCTGCTTCTTCCTGATTGAATGTTACCGCGATTCGCGTGTCAGACCCTTTCAGATAGTCCATCCACTGGTTGTACATAGCCGATTTTTTCATGTGGGAGCTGCGCAGTTTTGCTTTCAGCGCCGCACGGTTCTCGCCGCTCAGTGTCAGCACCTTGTGAGGTCCGTCACCCTGAATGTAGTTTTTTTCTCCCAAAACCCGATTGAGATACTCCACTACGAGTGCCTGAATATACCGTTCCCCGATCCACGGATTTTCTGCATCCATGACTTTCCGATCCATCACATAGCCGGAAATATCAATGCCAAACAGCTGTTTGCTCTCATCCTCCAGCTTCTTCATTTCGTTGGCTCTGGAGACCTCGTTGTCAGCAATTTTTTCGATTTTTTCTTCTTTTTCCTGCTGGGTCAGCTTAGAATCGAAGATTGCTTCATTGATTCGCTGGGTCATATCGCCGAGAATCCCGGCGCACTCACCAATCGAACTTTCGAATACGCCGATACGCTCCAAACAGCGGTGATAGATCTTTGCGTCAATTGTGTCTTCCGTCACCAGATTGCAGATGATAACGGTATCGCTCTTTTGTCCGCGACGGTCGATACGACCGATTCTCTGTTCGATTGCCATCGGATTCCATGGCAAGTCATAGTTGATCATAAAGTCACAGAACTGGTAGTCCAGACCTTCGCAACCAACTTCTGTGAACAGAAGCATCTCCAATGCCGCCGGATCTTCCGCAGGAAGCTCAAAACGCTGACGGAGTGCCAGACGCTCCTCATCTTTCACACTACCGTTCACCTGTGCCACGCGGTATCCTTTTCCGACAAGGGCCTTTTCCACATAATTCAATGTATGACGGAAAGAACTGAACAGGATAATCTTGTTATTCTTCTGGTGGCTCTTATTCTCCACAACTTCCAACAGCCTGTCCAGCTTTTCATCCGCCTGCGAGAGATTTTCCGACAATTCAATCACATGATTTGCCATTGCACGGAACTCTGTCTCCAACGAACCCATGTTCAACTTTTCAAGCTCATCAATAGTAACAGTTCCTTCTTCATCGCAGCAATCCGAAAGGATATCTCCCAGACGGCGCGTGACCATACCTTTCAGCAACGGCGCAAGACCAAAAATGCAGCTGGATGCCTGACGCATGAGCGTACTCATCATAAATTCCAGCGGCACATTATTGTGCAGGTAGCTGAGCGCATGGCTTTCAAAATCCATCAGTGCATCGTAAAGCTCCTTCTGCTCCGGGGTAAAATGGACCGAAACACTCTGCGGACGACGCACACAAAAATCATTCTGAATGTCCTGACGGCGGGTGCGGTTGATCATGCCGGAGAAGCTGTGCAGTCCTTCGACATCCTGAAGAAGGCCCACACGCGTTGTTCGATCAATCGGCTGCGCACTCTTGAGCTTTGCCATAACATTTTTATAGGTCGGGTTGTCCTCGATCACACTACGACCCCAGCCGGTTTGCGCAGCACAGGACAAATGCTCCGAAGCCTCTGAACGCCAGTTTTCTGCCTGATGCCGAATCAATCTTGCCGCCGCATTGATTTCTGCATTTGGCTCCTGCATTTCCTTGAATGTCTTTTTGTCCAGAATCACATCGGGGCGGAGGGCGTTCAACAAGGTATACAGATCCTCATCATCCGTCTGAACCGGTGTTGCGGTCAGCATAACGACTGCATCCGCATTGTCCGTAAAATAGCGCGCAACCTGATAGGCGCCTGTCGTTGAATGCCGGATGTGGTGTGCCTCATCAATGATTACAAGGTCAAAGTGAATCGGTTCTTCCAGATCAAGCAAACCCTTTTGCCGTCCCTTGCCATTAAGTAGTTCCCTCGTCATCAGAGAATATGGCAGGATCGTTTTTCGGAGAGCAACCGGCCACTCTCCGTCTTTATCGCATTCGTTGATTGCCTCCCGGAGCGAAGCACCATCCAGTTCTGTAAAGTTTTCATCAAACCGCTTCATTTCAGAGCGCCACTTATGTTCAGCAACCAGCGGCTTGGGGCAGATGATCAGTACAGACTCGAAATCATCGTTGCGTGCCTGCAATTCGCGGAGAATCAGGCCCGCTTCGATGGTTTTACCAACACCAACGCTATCTGCAACGAGGATACGTGGGCGTTCCGAGTGGATCATCTTCAAAGCCGGGCGGAACTGATAAGGCACAAAGTCTACACGCGCTGCATTCAGAGAGTACAGCTGGTCATTGGTGGGGCTGCAAAGCTGCTGAGCTGTGAGCAGAATTTTTAATTCATCAATCGAGACATTGCAGCGCTCCGGCGAAGCATCTGCCAGAAGAAGCTGATCTGCATAATAGGTTCCGAACCCAGTATCCATGAACATAACTTCGTATTCTGTGGAGTCTCCACTACCACGGATATTTCCAATCATGCCCACTTGATCTGGATTACTCTTTCTTACAACCTTCGCACCGACGACAAACGGATTTTCCAGTACCTTAACAGGAGCAGACTGCACAGCAGGGCTGGCAGACTGTTCTTCAGCACAAGAAGACGGTTCCTGAATCCGAATAGGATTTCCATAGTTCGGCATTTCTACGGATGCCCGGAATTCTTTGGCCTCGTTTATTTCTGCACGGCTTCCACCAAACCGCTCCATAAAATCAATGTACCTTGACAAATCGGTCTTCGTCATAGTCAAAGTTACTTCTTCTGGAGTAGGATGCGCCCAATCATTCCGTACTTCAAACATGGCACTGATACTATCCTTCATCCCATAATAATCCGCATAGTACTCAATATTACGGAACGAGTAAATGTTTTTTCTGGCCACAGTCAAAGCCGCCTGTAAATCCAGTCCTTGCAGCGTTGAAATCCCTTTTTCGTTTACCTTTCTCTGCTGAAGTTCTGACAGGCTGGGAAGGACGATCATATTCCACCAATCGCTTGGTTCAAGGCTCTTTAGGCGTGGCTCTAACCATTTGCGACACACATCCGCCGCATTCAGAAGATAAACATTCATTTTTGCCACAACTTCCGCAATATTCATTTTTATTCCTCCTTTTTGACCCCAGCAATATCAATTTTTACAGGTCGCTTTTCCATGACAGCACCTGTATCCTTGTCCGTCAGCAGGAAATAGTAGTCATTTTCACGAGAATACGGGAGCTTCTTCAAAGTCAGCGTAACCTCTGTGCGGCGTTCCTCATCGACGCAGCCTGCGGTCTTGTCTGCCCGGATTGTCCGCTTGGTGGACACCTGATTGTCCATCGCATTGACGACAAAAACCTCATACGATGCCGGGAGGACCGTATCCGTCACAAGTTCTGTCTGAAGGAACTTCAACGTAATCTTTCCGTCCATCAGCGTTTCCGGGGTTGGCAGAAGCGAAACGGTGGCTTTCTGGGTCTCAACGTGCCCGGCCTGCGTGCGGACATCCAGCACCGGCACCAGCATCTCCTGCACAGAGGCACCACCATGCACATAGTTCTGCCCGCCGCCAGCACACTTGAAAATAGAGCTGCCCAGCGGGGTGTATGCCGTGCGGTCATCAGCCGTATCCAGCACATCCCCCAAGCGGTAGCCCACAGCTCCGACCACCGGCTGTGTGTCATCAGAAATTATAAAACGCTTGTTTTTGATCACCGCCTGTGGCAGATTGATGACCTTGTCGCTCTCCATGATCGGGTCGTGCTTATACAGGAATCCATGGTCTGCCGTTACGATAAAATGCCGGATGTTCGCATTGTCGGTCAGGCGGCGGATTTCCTTGTACAGTTCTTCCACAGCCTCCTCGCAGGCAGAAAACACTTCGTTTTCCGTGCGGGCCTCATCGCCGCGGGCATCGATCTGGTTGTGGTAAACATACACCAGCGTCTTGCCTGAGAAGTAGCTGCGCAACTCGTCGCGGCGCATATTCTGCATCTGGTCGAACTGGATGCAGCTGCTGTTTTTCTCTGCCGCTTGCAGGATGCTTTCCCGTGCAGCGGTACCTACCGTTTTCTTTCCGAGGATGGTCACAGTGCTGTCGGGCTGAAGCTCCAGACTGACATGAGGCAGCAGTGCCGCCATGCCGAGCTGGGTATAGGAGGGCACTGTGCTGACAGCTGGGGTCAGCTTTGCCGTGCATTTTGCATCCATCGCCAACTTTTCAAAAAGCTGCTGAGCCACTTCGTACCGCATGGCATCCGAAATAAACACCACCACGCGCTCCCGTGTGCCACTGACATTCTTGCTGTAAAAATGGGTCTGACGCTCTGTCTGGAAGGTGGTCAGATTATGGGACAGACTCTGGCACCAGCGCACAGCCAGCGGATCGAGGAAGCAACTGGTGTACACTTTTTCCACAAGAGCTTGCAGCTTTTCAATCTCCTGTGTACGGATGACTTTTCCATAGCTCAGGTAGAACTTCCGATAAGCCGTATCCACCTGCCATGCGCTGCCACTATACTGCGCCGCCAGTGCATCAACGCCGTCTGCCGGGACGAAATGCACTGCCTCCAGAACGGTGCAGGCATTGGCCAGCAGGCAATACAGCTCTTTCTGGGCATCCTTTGCGCCAAAGTAGATCTTGCTGCGCTCCTCGCAGATCTGCCGGATGCTGTACCCCTTCAGGGTTGCCGATGTGTTTTCTTCCATCAGGCGGTTCATGATCCAGCTGCTGATCTGTGTCTCTGCCGCATCGAATACCGTGCAGTCCAGCAATAAGTCGGGGTTCGTGTGCTGCAACTGTCCCAGAACCTGCATGGCGTTCAGTTCCTGCGCAGCCGTCGCCGAGAACCGCTCAAAATACGGCTGATCCGGCAGATAGTTCATCATGCTGTCAAGGAAGTTCAGTACCTCGCCCTCCTGCGGCAGGCTGCGATCCAGCCACTCATCCGGGGCATCCATGTCCATTGCGTGGGCAGCATAAGTGGCAAACAAGCAGGTCACCAAATCTTTCAGGTTCTTCCCGGCCGGATTGTAGCCAAACAGCCGCTTGCAGACCAACCAGAAATCCGTTGCCAGCCCGAATTTTTCAAAAAGCTGCAAGGACTCGTTCCCGGCATCCAGCGCACCGCGCAGAACATGGCGTACCAGTTCCTCCGGCTTGGGCGGGCACTTGCACAACACCGCCATCATGGCCAGCGCAAAGGTTTCCTCTGTATAGGCAGGCGTACCCAGATCGTAGAACCGTTTCGTGCGGTCCTGCGCTGCAAAGAAGTTGATATGTTCCTGCACAAAGAGCCGGGTTCTTTCGTCCAGATCAAAGTCCTGTGCGATCATGGTTGCCTTGTCGGTGGAGTATTCCTGCGAGTAGCGCAGCATATCCGCAAGATGGTTTTCTTCCAGCGGGGGCTTTGCAAAGGGCGCATAAATCAGAAAGCTCTCGTCCGGGTGGTCGATCTCAAGCATCCACTTGGTGGCAAACTGGGTGCGGGGCTCCATGCGGTATACCGTCACACCGGGGAGGTTGAGCTGATTCACTTCGTTCTCAAAGCTGGCCGATTCATCGTACCAGAATACCAGTTTGCGCTGCTCGCCCGGAGTAAACATTCCCCGGAGGCGGTCTTCGATCTGGCGCAGTGTCGTTTTAGCCATGGGTTTTCATCTTTCCTTTACAACATCGTAGAAACACCAATACACCGGGGCGGTGTTTTCACACCCCGGTGTATTGGTCACACATTATTTAATTGGTGCAAGCACGTTCAAATTCTTGCCATCAGCCGCAGTCTGTGCCTTGACATAGTTAACTTTCACACCATCGTCAAGGTCAAGCGCAATGCGCAGTGCCGCCAGATGGGCAATGTCTTTCTCATATTTCTCGCACTCTTCCTGCTGCAGCTTCAGCTTATCCAGCCGCTTCTGCGCAAGGGATACCGTACGGGCATCACTGCTGCTGGAGATCACATTGTTTTCCTGCACGATCTGCTGTGCGTAGGTGCGCAGCAGCGGGCTGAGGTAGTTGTTATAGACACGGCCTGTGGTGTCGGCGTCCCAGCGGTGGAGGTAAACCAAAGCCTTGAAGCCGTTTTTCTTGCCGCTGTCAAACATCCAGTAGATGGGGCGCTTCTGATAGATCTTGCAATGATCCGCATAGAAGTCCTTCAGGAAGTAGTTGCGGATGATCTCACGGCTGGTGTTGCCCTTGTTGCCCAGTGCCTTGGCGATAAAGGCAAGGTTTTCTTCCAGCGTATCGGCACCATAAACCACACGAACGAACTCCACAATGCGGTTCACAAGATCGTTATCCTCAAAGTATTCCTCGTCACACAGCGGCAGGACATTGTCCTTCACCGGCTGGAGGGTCACATATTTGCTGGCATCCCATTCGCCGCCGGCATACACCAGCCCATCCACATCCAGCGAGTACCGCCCGAACAGGCAGCCCACTGCATAGGAAAGCAGGCTCTTGATCTCACGGGTCAGGTCGGCACGGCGCACGGTCACGTCTTTGTCTTCCACTTCCGGGGTCAGCTCGTCCTGTAAGCCGTAAATATCAATAAAAATGCGGTTCAGTTCTTCTTCGTTGGCTTTGAGCTGCTGGAACCGCTGCTCACATTCTTCCTGCCATGCGGCAAATTTATCGCTAATCAGTCTTCCCATTTTTTATTCTTCCTCCGACTGTCCGGTTGCAAACGCCTTTGAACCAGTCATAAGTTGATTGCAAGTTGGTTGCAAGTTCGTTGCAAGTTCGTTGCAAGTTCTAATCCAAATTAGGATTCCGTCACTCAACAGCAAACCATCTTGCCGCGCTTGTTTTTCCCTTGCAAACCACTTTTCCGCTGTCCCTAAGTTCCCTCATCAACACTTGAATCTGTCCACGATTCAGTCCCGGCAAAACTTGCTGCAGTTCTTTGAAAGGGGTTCCAACTGCATTATTTTCGCGTATATGCTTCAGGAGCAGTTCCTTGTTCGTATCACGATCCAAGCCAACATGCCTTGTGTGCACGCCAGTCTTACCGGTGGCGGCATAAAGGCTCCTTGCGAGAACATACTTTTTCCGACCGATGTGCTCAACAATTCCCATTTCTGTCAGACGCCCCAGCCGAGACTGCATTTTTTCATCAAGGGGGCGTTCATGGTACAGTGCATCAATTGCCAAGAAATCTTCTGTTGACAACATCGGCTCTGTAAATTTATCACTGATTCGGTGGATAACGGAGAGCATTGCTTTGTCAAGGATCAAACCATTCAGCGTAACGCTGACAAAAAAGTCATCTGTACCTGTGAAATCGGGCAGTGGCTTTGCCTCCTGCACACTCAACTCAAACATCAGGTTCATGCCCTGTCCAGAGCGTTCCACCATGCCGCACAGAGAAAGGATCTCCGCAATACGGCGATTGCGCGGCAGCTGGCGATCCAGTATATTGTCGAGCGTGATGCCAAAAGGCAGTCCGCCGGGGCTTTCAACCACCAGTCTATCACGGTACTGGCGCACAAAGATGCTGCCGCCAAACTGATAGTTCCTGTGGCTTACCGCATTCAGGATAGCTTCTCGAACAACACGCTCATTAAACGTGGAGATGTCGAACACAAAGAAGCCCTCTTGATAATGCTGTTTATCATTCCGCAGGTTGACCAGCTCCCAAATGCGATCGTAGCAGGTAAAGAAGCCAGACTTGAATTCTTCCCGTTGGTTTGCGGGGCCGGAGGCCTCGGAAGAGCGGTATTCAAAGATGATCTCCGCCTGTGGCAAAAATCTGACGAGTGCCTCGCTTTTTCCAAACAGGATCATTGCGGCATACGTCACCCCTGCGTCGGTCATTGCACCACAGTCAATGAGAATCTGTTCCTTTGAGCGAGTCGCAAGTTTCTTGTTTCCGCTTTTTTCGATCCACTTGGCGCGGAAGGCTTCAATGGCAGTTTCATCCAAATCTTTGACGGTTGCTCCATCGCAGATTTTGCCGGAAAAGTCCGTGCCGATTTCCTCATAGATCTTACGGCGCTTTTCCTCCGGCATCTCTTTCAAGGTATCGCCATCATAGATCCACGCAACACCTTCGTAGAGGATCGGCAGACCAATAGGACGGCTCTTCACATCAAAAACGAGAACTCGTTTTTCCTCATAGGTGAACAACTGAAAATCCACATTGATTTTCAGCTTATCGATCAACCCCATGCGGGTGCGCTCTGGCTGTTCAAAGGCACGGCTTCCCACCACACTGCGAGGCCTTTTATCGGAGATACCAAACACCAGCTTGCCGCCGCCATCATTCGCCAGAGCGCAACAGCACCTTGCCGCCTCACCAAAGTCAAACCGATTCTTGGCTTCTTTGAACTGGACGTGTTCGCCTTCCTTGGCTTCCAGAAGTTCTTCAACACTATCTAAATATGGCATGGCGGTTCTCCTTTATAGAATTTCTATTGTGCTGTTGGGAAGTAGATCTTTGACTTTTTGAACAAAATCTTCTTTACCGCTGAATTTCGGACTAAATTTCAACCTAACTTCTTCAAATGCCTTCTCATTAAGTGGAATTGCCATTTTAGGAAAGAATCCGCTATCCATTGCTGTGTCACCGCAAACCCTGTCCACATAGATTTTTAGACGGACTTCTTTTTCATCCTTCCAATTTTTTATGTACGGTTTCTTTCCGCCACGCTCACATAATCCATGTGTCTTTTTGACAATTCCAGCAACATTCGGGACTATTACTTTGACGACATCTTCTGAACAGTTATCTATCCACCCCTCTGTTTGTAATTTCATCATCAGGTCATCGTCATATACAACTTTATAGAATCCAGAATTCCGGACAGACCATACCGATGCAATAGAGTTTTGCGGAGCTAAGGTTATCTCTGGGTAAATAGGGTGGTGCGTATCTTTTGTATTATCTCCAAGCATAAATACAGGTTCAATCTTAAACCACTCCGGCTTAAATCCAATCAAAATGCCATTTTCGCTCGTCCCATATTCGTCCCAATGCTCATCTGAAATTCTGAAATCATAGGTAAAGCTTCCGATGTAAAATTTGTTTTGAAGTCTTTTTAAGTCAATCCGATTAGCTTCTTCTTTATCATTAACAATTTTCAAGTTGCTGAGCCACATTTCATGAGTTCTAATCATGCTGATGAAAGCATCCTTTGTTGTACAATGATACAGCCACTCATACTTCTTGGCATCACTTCTGCTTTTTTGAGTCAAGTCCATCAAATCTCCGACATCTGCTTCGATGATTCCCATTTTCTGCCCTTACCTTACTCTCACAACTTTGTTATTTGTTGATAGTCTATCTCTTCTGTAAATGTTCAATAAGCCGTCTTCTTTGTTCACGATCGATAGCTTTTCTTTCATAAGTCTTGCTATCCATATCACAGATACACATCTCAAATCCAATATCCAAGTATATCGTTTTATACTTTAACTTTGATTCAATCCGCGATACCTCGTCAATCACACTTTGTACGTAAGAATCCCACAGATATGTTGTGCTAACATAAACATAAAGCCCGTACGTGTTAAATTTTGCATATCCACCACCATTGAGCTTTTTAATTTTATCTCTAATAACTCCTATCAAATAATTTGGACCATTACCTGATTTTCCCAAAAGGCCGCCTACAATTTTATTGTCCTTAACTTTTAGTTCTCCACCTGCTTCTTCAAATTTGGCCAACTTTTTCGTTGCAATATCCGAATACGGAACATTCCATACCCCATCAAAAATACTTTCAGCCTTTTTCTCATTTTGATAGCAGTCTTGAACCACTTCAATTCCATACGAGTGAACTTCATCCTGCAAATCAGGCTTATCTGCGCATTTTAATGTCTCGATGGGATAGTCCCAAAATTTCCCAAGTGTCAGGCGTGCTATTGCTTCAAGTTCATACTTTGACCGGATCACTGCAATCATCTCCTAAAGGTTTCATACCGCATGTAAATTGCATATTCAAGCCTTCCGTATCATGCATCACAAACCATGAGCTGCCCTCTGGGAGCATATCAAATTTGATTGCAATTCCTTTTAGCTTTGGGTCTTTGTTCAAAATCAAATTCCGTACTTCCTTCTGGTAACTAAGGTCTTTTCTTTTATGAAACAGTTCACTGTACATATCGTCTGGTTCAAAACAGAACTCCGTGGTCGGGTCAATATCATAAATAACCCCGCCACGTACCATTGGCACCGTCATACTCGCGTCAAGAGCTTCATAAAAGTGACCTATGCTAAAATACCATCCAGACTTGTCCGTGTTTTCACCTAAGAACTTTTTGTGCATTTCTGGGCTGATCTTATACTGAAAATCCTGTACCCACTGGCCATTTTCCAAATATGGCGCATCCAAAGGCTCAAGTTCCTTTTCATCAAACCCATACATACAAAATGCACAAACATAACGGCTCGATGTTCTGCGAAGCAGATAGCAATCTCCATCCTCGCGCATTTCCAGATCGTCACCAAGAACCTGCATATAGTGATATACAAGTTGAGAGTTCTTTTTCAACCTCGCAAACACACCCTCATATTTGTCGCCTTGCTGGTCATTGCTTGTGGTTTCGCCTTCCTCAATATAGTTTTTGATTGCTCCAAACCACACTTCTCCTCCTACAGGTCTTACACCAAATTCAGGTTTGGCGACTTTTAAGGCTAAAACATAATTGTGTGTTTCTTTCATTAAATTCCTCCGTAATTACACCAGCGGGTGCTTCTTAAAATCCCAAGATGTTTCAAAAGAGTCCCAGTCTGTCTTACTCAACCTCACAGATTGCTCAGAATCCGTTGCGATATTGCTTTGTTCATTCTTTTCATAGGCCAACGGAATTTGCGAAACTATCTCTGCACCCGAATTGATAGTTGGGTTCATAGCTTTAAGAAGGAAATCAAAAACACAACTATTTAGATACCCTAGAATATAGAAAATTGCACTTTTGTCTGTAACAAACAAGCTCGCTGCAGCATGATCAAAAACAAAACCCTCACCATAATATCTGCCATTGAACTTATTTGAGGACAAAACCGACCATGTTATGCCCTTCTTGAAAAAGGCATATTGATATGTGCTTCCATTTCGGTGAAAGTTTTCCTGCTCGCGCCACAAAGCAACATACTCATTATTACCATACCATTTTCTATATGATCCGCCTTTATTACACGGCGCATATTTAGCTGGTGACGATGTGAATGATTCATTACTTGTTGAATTGAATTTTATCTCATGACTCGGAATTTCATACCATAAACGAAGATATTTTTCATTGTCTCCAGTTATAAATCCGTAACAAGCATTTGAATAATCCGCTATTTTCTCTTTGTCGAATAATTTTAATGCTGTGTTTCCTAGCCAATAGGCAATCTGTCTTGTCTCTATATGATTAAAGTTTTCTTGTTCAACACAATGCACATTTAACTTTTCCAAGAATGCTTTTTCTTTCTCGTCTTGACTTAACTCACTAACTAGTCTAACGTATGTACCTGCATATTCAGAAATTGTATCTTTTTGCAGAACAAACGATACAGTTTGTACTACTTCACCGCCTATTTCTTCAAATGCACGAGTTCCCAAATGGGCCATATTGATAATAGTGTTTTCCAAGATAGAAACTCGTAATTCCTTAAAACTATCCAAGAACATCCATGCGTGCTGGGTTATCATTCCTTGCAGGCCGCTATGCTTTAACATCATATTGCATTTACTGATAAACATTGCAAACAAATCAGCTTTTGAAAGCGGATATTTATCTCTTGCATAAGCAGTTAATGCCGCGTCCATTTTCTTGGCTCCCATATACGGCGGATTGGTCACAACCGCGTCATACTTCTGGGACAGCAGAATAGCCTGCTCAATGAGCTGTGCAACGGCATCCTTTGCGGCATCATACCACATTGCCATATTGACATCGTGCGCCGTGGCGGCTGCACTGGTTTCCCATGCTTCCTTCAAGCCCTCATAATCCAGTGGCTTGATCTGAAGAATGGAGCCGTACTCCTTGGCATCCACAAAGGCATCCAGCAGATAGTTGAGGGTATCACGATGCTGCTGCGAATTGAGGAAATTGCCCATTTCGTGCTTATAGGCACCGCCCAGCCAGTTGGACTCCTGAATGTCGTACACTCTGGGCTGGGGGATATTGCTGCGGCTGAAGAAATTGCTGTCATACTCCCGTGCCTTCATCATCACGGAGAAGTAAGCGATCTGTGCCGCACGCTTGTCGATGTCCAGACCAAAGAGGTTGTTTTCCAGAATGGAGCGCACAGCCTCCCGCTTGGAGTAGCCGTTGTCCAGATAGATTTGCATCAGCACATCAAACAGGTAGCACAGGATATGACCGCTGCCCATGCAGGGATCTATTACTTTCAGCTGCTCCGGCTCCATCTTGGCATACTGGGCGCGGATCTCTTCCAGCTGCCGCTCCACCTGCGGCTCCTGCGGGGCTTCGTCCAGATAATACTTCCACTGGGACTTATCGAAGCCGGGGTGGCCCTCGTACCACAGGCGGCCAAGGCTGTTCTCCACCATGTAGCGCACGATCCAGTCCGGGGTAAACAACTGGGTCGCCGCCGGGATGTTCTGCTTGCTGATCTTGATGTTCTTTTTCAGGTCGGCAAACACTTTGTCCTTGGGCTCGGTGTTGTAATACTGGTACATCCAGCCAATGATCTGCACCTGACCCATGGGCTTGCCTTCTTCATCGGTGGCATGGATATCGAACCAGCGCTCATCCACCTCGTTGGCCAGACGGTAAACCACACCGTTGGGGTCGTTGAAGCTAAGCACGATCAGCAGCTCGGAGAAGCTGTTGCTGCCGTCCAGATCTTCAAACAGCCGGGGCAGGATGCGGCTCAGGTCGTTGCACTGCTTAAAAAACAGGAAACGGAACAGGTCATCTTCCTTGTTGGCATCCTGCAACTCGAAGATGCGCTTTTTTTCGTCCTCGGTAAACTCCAGATCGCCGGAGAAAGGTGCCTTGACCAGATCAGGCAGTTTCTGCCCGGTGATCTCGCTGGAAAGCACCCGCACCGGGAGATAGCGGTTGACCTCCATAAAGCGGATGGCGATCAGCCGGTTGAACCATGTATAGGCGATCTCCTCGATGAACTGTTCCAGCTCCTTTTTCGGCTCATCGGCGGTATAGAAGCCGCGCACATGGGCAGCAAGGTTCTTATACTGGTTCACAGCCCGCACGCCACGAATGGTTTGGACATTGCCGTTGCCAAGGTCAAACACCAGCTCCTTGTCCGTGCTGGTCTGCGGCTCCACGATGCCTTTTTCGGTGATGCCGTACCGCTCCAGCTGGAACGTCACATCTGCGATCAGCTTGCGGCGTGCTTCCACCGCAAACTTCTTGATGGGTGCCTTTTCCATAGTGTTCCTCTTTTCGTTTACCAAATATCCACGTTCAGGGTATCGCCATTGTCCAGCTTCTGCTTCAGGGCATGGCGCAGCTTTTCAATGTATGCGTCCAGTTCTGCGGCGTTGTTGATCTGCCACGACTCATCCGTCACTTCCTGAATGCTGACGGTGACACGGCGGCGCACCGGGGCAGCAGGCGCAGCCTTTGCAGGAACACCGCCCGACACCTTTGCCGCCGGGGTCTGCACCACAGGCTGGTGTGCAGCCTCGTACTGGTCGATAGTGTTGATCCAGTTGATTTTTGTCCGATTCGCATCCAGTTTTGCCAATTCGAGATCGCCCAGATTATTGGTGCTGCAAATCTTTTCCAGCGCATCGTCCCGCTCTGCGATTACAGAGGACCAGTAGTGCTCCTTGCAGCGAAGCGTATTCAGATGCTGAAGAACACGTCCATAGCAGTCCGCCACATAGTCTTTTACCGGCTCGGATTTACGATCCAACAGCTCACGGTATTTTTCCTGAAATGTCGTATGCAAAACCGCCAGATTCCGAATCTTGTCATACGGCTCTGCCATGCTCAGAATCTTACGCATTCCTTCCGCAGCGTTCTTTACTTCACCGTCATCAATGCGGCTTTGATTGCGCATGTAGAGTTCCACAGCATCGTGTGCCTCACGGAACACCTTGATCTGCCCGGCATTGAAGAAGTCCCGCAGGGATTCGTAAGTTTCCTTGAAGTCCTGATAATCCTCCTGTGCATTTTCCAGTGCTGTGTAGAAGGATTCCGTCGTGGTGGGGTCGATCAGCGAGGTCATCAGGGCAATGCCCACATTCACAGTTCTTTTACCGGGGAGATACGGTTCCTCCCGGTAGGTAGCCTGCTGTCTGCGCAGCTCTTCCCTCAGATCAGTACACTCTTTTTTCAAATCCGCCATCAGCTGTTCGTCATCGTCCGAGGAAACGCCCTTTTCAAACAGGTCGCGCATCATATCACGGACAAGACGCTTCTGCTTATCGGTGGCGTGCTTGCGAATGTCGCACAGCAAACGCTCCTGCGACTCCACTCTGGTGAACAGACGCTGGAACTCCTGCGCGTTCCGGCTGGAAAGGCTGAGCTGCTCATGGTTCATGGTCAGCGTCAGGATGCCATCTGCAAACAAGCGTGCAACCAGCCACTCCACATCCACCGGCAGGAAACCATACGGTTCCTTTGTAAAGATGCCCAGCAGCGTTTTCAGCGAGGTCGTCACCGTTCTCGATAGAGAATTGCGCTCAATACGGGTACGGACATCGTCCAAGGCGCGGCTGTTTCCGGTACCGTCACCGCCAAGCCGCATCTGCCCGGCATCTGCAAACAGTTTGCCGATATCCTGCTCCGAAACCGATTTGTCAATGTCCGTCAGGTGGTTGAACAGGCGTTCCACCTGCTGCTTCAGGGCATCATTCAAGCGTGTCTCAAAGTCGCGGGAGCCACCGGACAGCTTGGAGCCGTACACATAAATATCCGCTTCCGACAGTGCCTGCTTCAGGAACACCTTGACATTCTGGCGGCGTTCTTCCACTTCTTCCTGCTTTGCCTCGCAGATAGCACGATACTTCGTGATGCGACCTGCGGTGCCGCTGCGCAGATAGTTCTGAATTTGCAGCATCATGCGCAGCTCGTTGTTCAGGCGGGTATCGTCATGCAGCTGCACAAAAATGGTGTGGTCGCCGCTTTCGCCGGAGGACAGCATCTTCAGGCGGGCTTCATCTGCATCATCGCCACGGGAGGTGATGATTTTGACTGTAATGCTGTTGTCCGGGCGAGAAAGGGCATCATAGCCATCAATTTTCCGATTGAAACCGAAGGAATAGCGGCCATTCAGATACGGATAACGGTACTTGTCCGCGCGGTAGTTTTCATCAAAGATCAGCGTTGCAAGCTCGCGGTTCATTTCGGAATCTTCCGGCCGACGGCTCGCAATTTCTCTGTTGACCTCCTGTTCCTCATTGGTCAGGAAGACATAGTTGTCACCTAGATTCTGTACCAACTGCTCCTGAACCAGCTTTTTCAGAGCCGTTTCCAACCGGTTTTCCAGCTGATAGCGGTCCTCGTTCATCCGGGATGCCATCAGGGTAGCAATGTTTTGTACCGTAGGCTTATCAAACTCCCGCACATTCTTGATCATGAACAGGACCTTGAGCACCTCGACCTCAAAGCAGGTTTCTGCATGGTCTGGGTTCAGCGAATTGTTACGCTGTGCGTTGGTAATAGCAATGGCAGTTTCGTGGTCCACCAATGCAGACAAGCCCTGATAGAATGCGTTGAACGGAACGAGGATGCCTTCTTCCTGATCCTGAAGGCTCTTGGCGGTGCTGAGATACATACTCAGCATGGAGCGTTCGCCATAGGAGCTGTTTTTGCCGGGACTGCTGAACAGACGGACAGCATCCAGCACCTTGCCCAGCAGATTGAACTGATAGGGAACAAAGGGGTACACCTCTGCAAAATCGGCCGCATTCTCGTACAGTTTCATTTCAGGCATATCGCCAGAGAACTTGAGCAACGTATCAAGGGCATCTGACTTTCTGGGATAAAACGTTTCCAGTTCAGCCTGCGCTTCTGCATTCTTTTTCAGGATACGCTTCTTGACAACTTCCGCCACATCGCTGGACGACAGAGACAACCGGGTATCAAAGCGGCCCTGAATCTTGGAGAAGTCTACGTTATTGACGACCTGAATTTTATCAATGGCTTCCTGTGCGGTGACCAGAATCCACGCTTTGCCATGGCACTGAACTGCCAGATCATGCTCCAGCGTCTGAAGATCCAGCATCATATTGGAGTCATCGCCGATATACTGACCAACCTCATCCACGCAGAAAACCACATGATGATCGTTGCCCTTACTTTCAATATGTTTACGGACGAGCTTGGCAAAATCTTCTGTGCTGATGCTGTATTCTTCGCCCACACGGTCACACCAGCTGCGGGCAGACTCCTCACTCATCACGCCCTGCTCAACCAGTGCCTGCACAAACGAATCCTGTGCAAGGTCGATGCCAGCCACAGCATCATCCCAGCTGCTGCCTTCCAGTTCTTCGACACGGCCACGGAAATTTTGCAGCTTTCCCTCAGAATCCAACTTCCTCTCCAGATCTGCCATGCGGGGATACTGGTAGGAATAACCCAGCTTTTCGTTGAATGCCCGCAGAAAGACCATGGTGATCACATCGCGTGCAGCGGCACTACTGGTGCGGCTCTTGGAGGCAATATCGAACAGGATCACGTCCGTGCTGACACTTTCTGCTGCGCGGATGTCTGCCAGAACCTTCGGGTCCGTAATCTTATCGTCCTCGATAAAATATTCCAATGCAGGCTTGCCTGCAACTTCTTTGTCGCTGATCAGGTAAGACAGCATCTTCAGGAAGTGAGATTTACCACTTCCAAAGAAGCCGGAAATCCAGACACCGATACGATCAGTATCTGCGCCAATGCCTCGGTGGTAATTGGAAAAGAATGCGGCAAAATGTTTCTGAAGCTCCTGTGTCACAACATATTCCTGAAGTTCCAACTTAACAGTTGCATCATCAACCTGACCGGGCTTGACCACCGGTTTGATTTCGCGGTTGATCGATTTTGCAAACATCTGACCAATATTCATGTCAGTTCCTCCTACACATCCATATCAGATAGGCTTCGCACGGTAATTATTGCCATCCTTCACATCGCCGAACAAATACAGGTAGCCATCTTCGTATCGTCCCGGAAACATCATCAGAACGATTCCCTGTGCAAGCCGGTCATGCAAGTCATTCAGAATTTTATGGGAACGCAAAAGTGGGTAGCATTTTCCGACACCGGTCAACAGGATAACAGCATTGTCCTGTGGGATGCGCTTCACAATGTAGTCCAGCATAAGGTCCATCGGTCGTCCGATCTGCAAAACACTGTTCGCCGCATTCACCACGCGTGTCATGCTGCCGGTCCGCATCTCTAGGTCTTCGTATTTTTGCAGGGGATGCTTTTCAATCAGCAGTTCCGCCATGATTTTATAAAGATCAAATTCTACGACCGGGCGATGTGCCTGCTGCAAAAGTTTGATTTCATCCTTTGTCCACTGCCGGACACGCATCTCATCCTTTGGGTCATAGCTGAACACATAGTACCCCGCTTCACCGCCAAGTCCTGCGTTTGGCTCTCTGGAAATGTCATGCAAAAATTCATCGAGTTTGCTCAGTTTTTGATCTGTGTTCATTCATCTGCTCCTGCGATTGCCATCAGATAGGCGTTCATGTCATGTGCCTTCAGGTACTGCTTTAATGCAGAGCTGGGCAGAGGCGGCACCATCTTGTCGCCAGCAAGAAGTCCTGCATCGTTCAGCAATTTACGGTAGGTCTGTGTCAGCTTGCGAATGGTCGTGTCTTTCCACTGAGCAATTTCCTCAGACTCGTTCTGCATCAAGCGAAAGAACGCAAGCACATCGCTCGACTCCAAAGATTCAGCTCCAACAATCAGCTTATCACGGTATACTCTGTACATGAAGGTGAAGAAAAGTTTGTCGTCTGCCATAATAGACAGCAGAACCATCATTCTCTGCACCATAACAGATTGCTGTCCGAAAAGTTCCTGCCAATCCTGATCAAACTGTGTCACCCGACGCGAAACACAATTAAGAATTTCCTTTACACGGTACTCCTTGGCTGCGGAAAACAGGTGCTTCTCAAAAGCACTGCTCCTGATTTCGTCTGCCGATGAACCGTTCAAAAGTTCATTAACATAGGCTTTATACTCATAGAACCAGAAGGGCTTTGATACCAATCCGGCAGTATACTGATCCTGTCTCTTTTTGCTGCTCATAAAACACCATCACTTATATAATGTACAATTATATTTAAGTTTATCGTTTATACGAAGCTTTGTCAATTCATAAAGTAGCTAAATTATCCTCAATTGATAGACATTCTGCACAAAACAAATCTCGCAAAACTCAGCAAATCGTTTCAGATGTTCCGAAGTTCGTGGAGCAGCGAAGTTCTCAGTTATCCTCTCAAAACTCTTCTGCATCTTCCACGCTATCAAACTCATCTGCGTGTTTTTCTGCAAATTCCTCAGCGGAAGAACATTCCTGAACATCGTCAAACAGTACTTCCCGATTTGCCTTTGAGTCCCCAGCAGCTCCCGTACCAACGGGATTGAAAAAGCTCATGTAGCCGATAAAATCAAACAGACCTTTATTGAATTTCATTTGAACGACCTCCTTCAATTTTCTTCGTTCAGTCCCAGCACCTGTGCCACAACCTCGTCATGCCCAAGGAAGTAGTCCTCGATCAGGTCCCAGCGCTGTTTGGTGGTCAGATCGCTGGTCAGGAAAGCAGTCATCATTTCTTCTGCATCCGCATGACGGCGGTGGATCTCGGCCAATTGCTGGTTCTTGTAGCGGCGGTCCTCCGACAGGCTGCGGATCTTCTGCGGGTCATTGACACGGACGAAGATTTCCAGATTCTGTCCGCCGCGCACTTCGTAACTAGCCAGACCGAAAATCTCCAGCACGGCCAGCAGACGCATTACCGGGTTCTGCTTGCCGCCGATGGTCGCAGGCAGATAACCGAGGTACTCATTTTCTTCCCGGTTCGGGGCGCAGTTGACCAGGCGCTCATCCATCCAGTTGGCGCAGGAGAAATAGTTGCCGTTCATTACACGGTAGCTCATGCCAATCTTATTGCTGCCCTGCTGACGTGCCTGAATGAACTTCATCCGGTCGCTATCCCGTTTCGTAGGGTCGATTTTCACGTCCATCACAAACAGCTCCAGCAATGCTTTAGCAAAGTCACGGCCCAGAACTTCGCCTCCCAGTGCCTCCTGTGCATCGCGGCAGAATTCTTCCACCGTGAACATGTGGCTGGCCTTGCGGTAGCCGTCAAACACACGAGCGACGGCCTCCATGTACTGACGCAGCTTTGCACGGGTCGTCTCAAAATCCTGTGCATAGCGGATAGTAGTCTTGACACGGACGGAGATACGGTTGGTTCCGTCCTGTGCGAACAGCTCCCCATTGAAGAATTTGACCTTGAACATCCCGAAGGTCATATCGGAGAAATACTTTTCCCAGAGATCGCCCATGCGGATCTCGTAGATGCTGCCGCTGTTGCGGGTGATGACATCTGATGCACGCGGCGTATAGCTGCGGCTCACCGTGATGGTATCATCGTACTGTTGCACTGGATGTGCAGCGTATCAGATGACAAAATCAAAATGTTGCTTGATATGAGTTATGAAGCAACGATACCCAAAACATGCAAAAAGAGATACTGATAACTTCCCGTTTACCACCCAAGAACATCCATGAGAGAGGAGTGACCGTTATGAAGGAAAACAGAAAACTATTAAAAGAAGTGCTCAAGGACATCCGGCACGACATGACCGATGAGGAAGTGCTGAATCTGCTGGCAGACAGTAAGATCTCCGTCAGTCCTGAAAGCGAAAAAGAAAAGTATACGCTGGGGCAGCGTGCAGCGGATTCTATTGCAAAATTTGCCGGAAGCTGGGCGTTTATCTTTTCCTTTACCGGTGTTCTGATCCTTTGGATGGTGGTCAACACGGTGCTGGCTGCCAAAGCGTTTGACCCGTATCCGTTTATTCTGTTGAATCTGGTACTGTCCTGTGTGGCGGCAATTCAGGCACCGTTGATCATGATGAGCCAGAACCGTCAGGAGGAAAAAGACCGCCGCAGAGCAGAAAATGATTATAAAGTCAACCTGAAGACCGAGATCATGATCGAGGACCTGTACGATAAAGTAAACGCCATTCTTGCCAAGCAGTCTGCACTGGAAAAGCGGCTGCAAAACGATGGCAAAAATCATACAAAGCAGCAGGAAAACAACTGAATCCTAGCTTTTTTGCGCCAAAATGGGATAAGCCGGAAAGAAAACGGTGTGCGATTCCATCTCCCGGTGTTGATTTTTGTCTCATTGTGGTAATGGGGGAAAGACAGATACAAGATATTGTTGCAAAAGTATTATTTTTTCGTGAATATTAGCACTCTACTATTGACAGTGCTAAAATGTGGTGCTATAACAGTGGCGTGCTCAGGAGGAAGGGCAAAAGGAGAGCCGCAAGGCTCCCCGGAAAGCTCTTCCGAGTGGACGCTTCAGATTTTTTGCCCCGACCCGAACGCCGGGATTGGAGGAATGATTTATGCTTATGCCGACTGTTTTCCATGAAAACCTGTTCGATGATTTCTTCGATCCGTTCTGGAATGACGCTGCACTGGAACGTATGATGAACCGTGAGGCTCGTGATACCTTTGGTAAGCGCGGTGCAAACATGATGAAGACCGATGTCAAACAGACGGACAATGGCTACGAAGTAGCGGTTGACCTGCCGGGCTGCAAGAAAGAAGACGTTCAGATGGATCTGAACGACGGCTACCTGACCATTCAGGCAGTGCGCAGCCACAGCAATGACGAAAAGGATCAGAAGGGTCGCTATGTGCGGCGCGAGACCTTCTCCGGCACCTGTGCACGCAGTTTCTACGTGGGCGATGTGAAGAAGGAAGACATCCATGCAAAGTTCGAGGATGGCGTCCTGCATGTTGAGCTGCCTGCTCCTCAGCAGACGAAGGCTTTGCCTGAGAACCCGAATCTGATTGCAATCGAGTAAAACGCCGGTCGTGTGCGCCAAGGCACAACGCACATAAGATGCCCCCGGAGAGCCGCAACAAGCCCTCCGGGGGCATTTTTTGTTTCCTGGTATTTTTCCGCAGCGGCAAGCCTTCGTCAAAACTCCGGGTGCCATTCATCCCGGATGCCAATGTCAGCACAGATGATTTTTCCGCACAGCGGCGCAGAAGCTTCTGCCATATGCAAAGGCTTATAACTGTCGAAGGTTACGGTCAAATCTGCATGGGCAGCACCCTCGGCAACCTCCCCGGTATCCGTGTTGATGCCGCTGGGCAGGTCTACAGCCAGCACAAAGGTGTCGCTCTTATGCAGACGGCGTATCAGCCCGCAGGCAGCAAGACCGGAAGGCCGAAGTGCGCCATAAACTACCATAGATTCCATAAGCGAGTGACCTGAAAAGGCCGCTCGCTTTTTTGTTTACCACAGAGCTGAAAGGAGGCCAAAATGCCAAACAAAACGCAAGAATACCTTAACCTCGCCCAGCAAACGGCAAAGGAACTGACCCGATATTGGGAAAACTGGTCGGACTACCTGACCACTGCATCCCGGCTGTACAAGTACAGCTATGCAGACCAGCTTATGATCTACGCCCAGCGACCCGATGCCACCGCCTGCGCCAGTTTCGACCTTTGGAATGACCGCATGAACCGCTATATCCGGCGTGGCTCCAAGGGCATCGCTCTGTTAGACCAGTCCAGCAGTGTTCCGCGTCTGCACTACGTTTTCGATGTGAGCGATACCGGGGTGCGCCGTAATTCCCGTGACCCGGATATGTGGCAGCTCGGCCCCGATCTGGTTCAGCCTGTTTCGGAAATGCTTGCCAGAGAGTACGGTGTTCAGCAGGAAAATCTCGGCCAGCAAATCGCGGACATCTGCGGCAGGCTGGTGGATTCCTATTGGGATAACAACAGCGGTGACATTCTCGACATCGTTGACGGTTCTCTCCTGATGGGGTATGATGAAGCCGGACAGGAGTTCCAGTTCAAAAGTGCCGCCGCAATCAGCATCACCTATGCCGTCCTTGAACGCTGCGGCTTTGAGCCGGAGGGACATTTTGACCGGGACGATTTTCAGGCCATCTTCTCCTTTTCCACTCCTGCTGCCGTGTATGCGCTGGGCACCGCAGTCAGCGAGTGCAGCCGGGATGTGCTGCGCAACATCGAACGAACCGTAAAGACGACCATTCGCCGCCGCAATGCAGAAAGGAGCCAATATGAATATGAACAGCAGGAACGTGACCTACTCGACCGTCGGGGACTACCAGCTCCCGAACCTGACCCTGCCCCAGCAGGAAAAAGCACTGGGCAAGTACGGGCGACTGCGCCGGACTTACCTGATGCAGCATCGCCCGGTGCTGTACAACTCGATGCTCCTGTCGGGGACTCTGCATCCACACCTGTTGGAAGTGGAGCAGACCGCAGAGAGCCGGATGCGGCAGACCATGCAGGAACTGCTGATGAAGAACCCGGCTCCGAACAAGGAGCAGCATCAGATGGAGTGGGTGCAGCACATGAACAGTCTGAAAGCACAGGCCGAGGAACTGGTGATGAACGAGCTGATCTACAGCTAAGTTTCTTCGATGCCCACATTCCCACCGAAGCCGAACAAATTGAATCCATCGACCAAGCGGAGAACGAGAAATCGTCCTCCGCTTTTTCTTTATCACAGGCTGATATTGAAAACGCGCTGCGGAGAGGTTCTAACTTTGAAAACAGCAAACTTCGGATCTGGAAAATTTATCAGTTGCAGCCTGACCGAAGCCTTCGGGCAAAAGCACTTGCGAAAGAATATGCACCGCATGGCCCCGGCGGTTCCTCGCACACCTATCTGGACGGAAGCAGTGGTTGGATCGACCATGATAGCAAGGGTCTGACGTTTGAACACTATCCAGACCATCAGAAAGTGCTTCTCCGCTGGAATCAGGTCGAAAAGTATATCGACCTGATGATTCAGTCTGACCGCTATCTGTCAGACAAAGAGAAACGAACTATCGAGTTTCCCCTTGAACTGAACGCTGCCAGTGCCGCCGAATACACGGCATTAAAGGAACAGCACCCGGACACTCTCGTTGGATTGGAAGCTGGCGGAAATTTTATGTTCTATGGAGAAGATGCCGCCAAGGTCGCAAAAATCATCAACAGTGCTTTGTTCACGAGAGAAACCGCACTGGGCGAAGTTCAGGTCACAGGCTTTCCCCCTAGCTTATGGGCAAGAAAGTCAAAAGAATTATGGTCTGCTGGCAATGATGTTTACCTTGCCGGGTTAAACGAAGATGGCACTCACCATCAGACCAAGTATCTGCGTAAAGAGGACTATCTGCCCATCGACTCCGTTATCAATATGGATGGCCGGAAATTTCGGATTGATGGCGTGGACTTTGATAAGGACAAGGTTTCCTTGCAGGATATGGCACTGGCCGATATGCGGATGCCGATTTTCCGAGAAGAACCTCTGGCTGTTGTCCGGGAATTGTACGAACAGCAGGACGAAGCCCTTGATGCTGCTCCCGAAAAGGCAGTTGATTACAAGGTTGGCGATTCCGTTGTTGTAGACCTGCCCACACGAACCATCGAAGGCACTATCGGCTATGTAGGCGAAACCGATGTGCGCATCGACACCAGCGCGCAGGGCTATTCATGGAGCAATGAGGTTCTGAACAGGCAGCAGTTCGAGGATGGTCTGCGGCAGGATGAGCCGGAACTCTCCGATGAAGAACTGGACAAGCTGCCCATTTCCGTGGAAGTCAACGGCGAGTGGCAGACTTTCCCGGATGCCGCTGCCGCAGACGAAGCTCTGAACGCCGAACCTGTGCCGGAAGCTGCCGGAAACTTCCACATCACGAACGATCATTTGGGCGAGGGCGGTGCAAAACAGAAATACGCCCGGAATATTGCCGCCATCCGCACCCTGTTCCAGTTGGAGCAGGAACACCGTGGAGCCACCGCCGAGGAGCAGGAAATGCTTTCGCAGTATGTTGGATGGGGTGGTCTGCCGGATGCCTTTGACCCTGACAAGGACAACTGGGCAAAAGAGTATACCGAACTGAAAGGACTGCTCTCCGAAGATGAATATGCTGCTGCCCGTAGTTCTGTTCTGAATGCCCACTACACCAGCCCAACCGTTATCCGCGCTATCTATGATGCAGTCGAAAAAATGGGCTTCCGCAGCGGCAACATTCTGGAGCCGAGCATGGGCGTGGGCAACTTCTTTGGTATGCTGCCGGACACCATGCAGGACAGCCGCTTATACGGCGTGGAACTGGATAGCATCACAGGCCGCATTGCACAAAAGCTCTACCCGGAAGCCAGCATTAAAGTTGCTGGATTTGAAACCACTGACCGCCGCGATTTCTATGACCTTGCCGTGGGTAATGTTCCCTTTGGCCAATACCGGGTAAACGACAAGGCGTACAACAAACTTGGTTTCAGCATCCACAACTATTTCTTTGCCAAAGCCCTCGACCAAGTGCGTCCGGACGGCATTGTGGCCTTTGTCACTAGCCGTTACACGCTGGACAGTAAAGACAGCTCTGCCCGCAAGCACATTGCAGAACGCGCTGATTTACTGGGAGCTATCCGTTTGCCGAACAATGCGTTCAAGGCAAATGCTGGAACAGAAGTTGTCAGCGATATTATTTTTCTGCAAAAGCGTGACCGCCCTATCGACCATGAGCCAGACTGGGTACAGCTCGGCAAAACGGAAGATGGCTTTGCCATCAACCAGTATTTTGTAGACCACCCGGAGATGGTGCTGGGTGAGCTGACTTCTGAAAGCACCCAGTATGGCCGTGAGGAATGCACCGTGCGCCCCATCGAGGGCGCAGTGCTGGCCGACCAGCTTGCCGAAGCGGTACAGCATATTGAGGGCCAGTATGTTGAAGTCGAGGTGGAAACACCAGATGTTGCGGATGCAGAAGTCGAGCGCAAGACGCTCCCCGCTGACCCGGATGTAAAGAATTTCTCCTATGCCGTGGTGGACGGTGAGGTGTACTACCGAGAAAATTCGATTATGACGCAGGTGGAGTTGTCCGATAATGCCAAAGCCCGTGTCACCGGCATGGTGGAACTGCGGCAGATCGTCAACCAGCTGATTCAGGAGCAGCTGGACGATTACCCGGATGAGGACATTAAGGCAACCCAAGCAAAGCTGAACACAGCTTATGACGTTTTTACCGCAAAATACGGTCTGCTCAACGACCGCAAAAATGGGCGTTTGTTTGAGGATGATTCTTCCTACTATCTGCTCTGCTCTTTGGAAAATCTCGATGAGAATAAACAGCTCAAAAGCAAGGCGGATATGTTCACCAAGCGAACGATTCGCCCGGAGCGCACCGTCACCAGCG
>ENA-OPAC01000311-OPAC01000311.1-human-gut-metagenome-genome-assembly--contig:-NODE-311-length-29156-cov-104.442012_pt1 | contig 29156 bp, 33 predicted proteins | sample MGYA00241052_ERZ501420 | MGnify/ENA primary metagenome ERZ501420 (study PRJEB25962, sample SAMEA2042513) | human gut metagenome | biome: human gut; feature: human-associated habitat; material: faeces... | reverse complement strand
AAAGGGCATCCACGTTACTGGGGCTGATGACAAATCGGATCCAGCTATAGAAGGATTGCCCTGGAGCCATCTGCTCATTTTTGGTGATATACAGAATTACCTATGGAATAAGATACGTTAAAATCCGATAATTCCTTGGCGGTTTAGTAATAAAGTTGTATCTTTTTCAAATTCAAGAAGAATAAGACAATGAAAACAAAAGATCAAATATTAAAGATTAAGGCTGTGGTGCTTTACATTCTGAAGGCATTTCCAGAAGGAGTGGATTATATCCACCTCTTCAAGGTAATGTATTTTGCCCAGCAGAATCAGCTGAAAGAGTATGGCTTGCCAATCGTCTATGATACTTTTGTGGCAAGAAAGCATGGACCAGTTCCAACGTTGACCTATAAGGTCTTGCGTGGTGTAGAAGGAAAGACCGAAATTTCTTCTGAATTGAAAGACTTTGCCGCTTCTTTGGATATAGAACTATCTAAGGAAGGTCATCAACTTATTTTGGCTTCAAAGAATGCAGTTTGTGATATGGACGAACTTTCAGTTGCAGATGTCAAGATGCTTGATAAGTGGATTGCCAAATGTAAGGATGTAGATTCTTTTGACTTGTCGGACAAGTCCCACGAGGATAAAGCTTGGAAACGAGCGAAGCGTCAAGCTGACAAAACGGGTGAGGACACCAAGATTACTATGTATGACATGGCTGACGCTGCTGGTGCCAGCAAGGCTATGTTGGCAGTTATCCGTGAGCGTCAGTCTGTTCAAAAGGCATTGGCATGGATTTAAGGGAACTACAAAAGGCTTATCTCGACAATCTTCGTCAAGTTACAGAAGAGAAGTTGGAGATAGGTTCATTAATCAGAACCATCATTTCTGTTGCGAGGGTTTGGTATTTAAGGATGGAAGAAAGCAGAAGCCAAAGAAGTTGGTTATTATAGGAGTCGATAAGTTAAAGAAGGTTTGTTATGGTTCTGTTTTGGTAAATACCAAGATGAGTCCTAAATCAGCCTATTCTGCCTCTTTTCTCTCTGCCCAGTATCTCCTTCATCAGACCGATTACCCTGAATTCTTGAAGTATGACAGTTATGTAGATTGTGGTATGCTTTTTTCCATTCCGTTGGAGAAACTCATGGAAGGAGAGTACTTCGGCTCTCTGACCGATTCAGACCTTCAAGGCATTTTTGATGTTCTCAAAACAACCGAGACTCTTACGAACAAGGAAAAAAAGCGATTCGGTATTATTTAATAAGGTCTTTGTCATAATGATGTATTATGAAAGATGGGGATAAGGACTACCGAGCTATGCTTCCATGTTACTATGTAGAGAAATCTGATGAGGTGAAGGAGTGCGCTTAGTCAATCCTTCACCCTAAAAGATAAAGCAAACGATAGCTTTCAAATTGCCGAGTGCAGCTTATCTTCTGCAAAACGATAATAAAATAACTTTTTTCAAAAACAGATACGTGTAACTACTTGTAAAATAGTAGGGACGCTATATTGGTGATATACGTTAATCTGGGGGAGATTAGAGCAAGAAGCAAAATCTCTTCCAAAAATTTGGTAGTTTCATCAAAAACTCTTATATTTGCAGGCAAAAAAGGAGATACAATTATGAACACAATAGCAATTGACAGCAATATATATAAAGGTGCAGAAAGTTATGCTAAATTACATAATATTAGTGTGACAGCTGCAATAGAAAAGGCGATTTCTTTGTTTTTGCAAAAGGTACAACCTAAGCAAAAGCCATTAGAAACTGCTGAGTTTAATGATGCTTTGTCTTATGTTAAAACATTAAAGGCAAAAGGTGGCAAGCCGATACCGGCAGATGAAAATAGCTTAGATGCGTTGGTTGATAAAAAATATGCATTATGAGAGTTTTTATAGATACGAATATCTTAATAGATTTCGTTGTAAATCGTGAGGGCTTTTCTGAAGATGCAGATAAACTCTTTGCCCTTGGAATAACAGGAGACATAAAGTTGATGACATCAGCTTTGTCTTATGTTACAGCCATGTATATAGCACACAAGTATGAGTACCAAGATGTAAAAGAAACTCTTCTGGCGGTGTCGAATTTTGTAGATGTTTTGGACTTGCAAGGCAATACGGTAATTGAAATGCTCTCTTCTGATTGGAAGGATTATGAAGATGCAACTCAAAATGCCACAGCTTTGCGAGCTGAGGGAGATTGTATTGTAACTCGTAACAAGAAGGATTTTACGAATTCTTCTTTACCCGTTTATACTCCTGCTGAGTTGTTGAATATTTTAAACCAATAAAGGTGGCGTAGCTACTGCTGTCACAATCCTGAATATTCCTCATTCGAGCGACGACCAGTGCAGAGCGATACTGCAATGGGGAACAAAATATAACTTTTTTCAAAAAATAGAAAGGTGTAACTACTTGTAATATAGTAGTGACGCTGTATTGATGATATACGTTAATCTGGGGAAGATTAGAGCAAGAAGCAAAAACTCCTCTAAAAATTTTGTAGTTTCATCAAAAACTCTTATATTTACAGGTGAAATTGAAATAAAAATAAAGAATTATGGGAAAGATCATTGATAAGACGATAACAAAGATAGTTACAGAAGAGGGTATCTCTCTCTTTCGCCGTGTAACTAAGGTTTTGATGCCAAAAGGCAAGTATCGTTATCCTGTAGATTATTTTGATGCAACTCCCGGAGTTGTTAAGGTTTCGAAAGAAGAAATGGATAAGGTAGCAATACCTGTTTATAAAAAGTTAATCTAATGGAGCGATTGATGTCTGATGGTTATCCTTTTATCTTTCAACTGATAGATAAAAGTGAGAGTGATCCGTCGTTTCCGTCTTTATCGTCGTTTCGTGCTTTCAACGGTTTCTGATGACAAGTTCGAGCATTTTAGAAGAAATGATTTATCTTTGTACATACTTGTAAATAAGGAAACAGAACAAATAAAAAGAAGTCGCCATAATGTGGTATACAACTTGCGTTCTATTGGCAAGCAATATAAATTCAGCATCTCCCCCACTATCGCCATGACCAGGGATTTGTGGCGGAAGATTATGGATGAGGTGAGCGTAAGTGAGGTGATATAAATTAAGACATAGTATGAAAGAAATAAAAGAAACTATATATAATTCAGTAAAAAGAATGCAGGAAGCACCCCAAGACCATTTGATTGGATTGTCAACAGGTTTTGAAAGACTTGATGAAGTCCTTGGTGGACTTGTTGAAGGTACTCTTGTCACTATAGGAGGGCGAACAGGTATGGGCAAAACAGCTTTTGCCTTCAACTTGTTGAGGAATCTCTCAATTGAAAAGAATATACCTTCTCTGTATATTTCATTAGAGAGCACAGAGCAGTTGTGTACTAATACGCTTATTGCATGTACGCTTAACATAAAGTATAGAACATTGCTTAGTGGTCAACTAATTGCAGAGGAATGGGAAAAATTGGACAAGGGGTTATCTAGAATAGTAAACGCACCAGTATATCTGGATACAAAATCGACTTACACTATAGATGACATTTGTAAAACAGTCGAAGAATCGGTACAAGAACATCAAGTAAAGATCGTTTTCATCGACTATCTACAATTGATTTTTGCAAAGACTGGTTTCACAGAAAACAGATACTTGGAGTTGAACTATATAACGAGGAGATTAAAAGCCTTGGCAAAAGAGTTCAACATTACAATCGTATTGCTTTCTCAACTGAATAGAAATGCTGAGGACGAAAAGCGTTTTGAGCATCGACCAGTCTTGACAGACCTTAGAGATAGCGGGACTATTTGCGATGATAGTGATGTGGTTTGCTTTGTGCATAGACCAGAATATTATCATATCTACCAAGATGATAAAGGTAATGACATGCATAATGTCGCATTGATTATTGTAGCCAAGAATCGATTAGGTTATACTGGAGATGCACTTCTCTATACAAACATGCCTACTCGAACTTTCTCTCATGACAATCCTTATATGAAGGATGATTTCAAAGGGGCTTTTCCAACAGATACACTAGCTTTTTGATACATAAGATGAGAAATCGAGTTTGGGGAAGTTTAAGTAATTTCGTGTTTAAGGCATACGTGATGGACGCAATGATAATGCGGTATCAGAAATATGATAAGCGTATAAATATTTGGCTTGCAATCGTATCATCAAGCAGTATTGCAGCATGGACGGTTTGGCAAATTGTTCCACTGTTGTGGGCAGGTATTATTGCCGTGACCCAAGTAATACAAGCGGTCAAGCCCTACTTTCCATATTCAAAATATATAAGGACATTGAATGAGAAGAGTAAACTTCTCCATGACACCAATAGACGTTTTGAGCGTTTGTTCTTCAATATTGACTATAAGGCACTCACTACAGATGAGATTGCCGATCAATACTTCAATTTGAAGGCAGAAGCAGAAAAAGTTTGTTTCTTTAGTGATGACATGAATATAGCACCAAAGAAAAGCGATATAGAATATGCCAACCAAGAAACTGCAGCATATCTTAAAAGTAACTATAATGTATAACACAAAATAGAAAAGATTATGAGTAAAATTACAAATACAGAAAGGCCAAGTAGAATTGGTACTACGTTGAGGAACGGTAGTAGTATTCCTGATTACAAATACACAACACCACCTCCACCACCTTCTGAAAATAAAAAATAAGCTACCATTCAACAAAATGAGATGTAAAAATCGCAAGAAATAACGTCTCTTAAACAGTTGATAGCAAATTTATAAAATATAGTATTATTCATCCATATACAACAATGCCTTCATTATGCAATTCTAAAAAAAAGTTTGTCTTTGACCTATTAACAAGACAATATGACATGCTGAAAGATAAGACAGAACATTTAAAGGAGCTGTATGATTTATGCAATAATGAAGAGCAACGTAGTCTTGTGAAAAACTTACTCATTGATTTTTCAGAAATGAATGACGAAGTTTTCAACTTATGCCTATTGGACATGAGAGATACCATTATAAGCAAAGGCTTTCCTTTTGACGAATGCCTTGTTGTAGCAATGGCGCATGATCATTTGGCTGACAGTTCACAAGATGTACTGCATAGCATAGAGATGCCTTTGGGAATGAGCGGCTTTCCCATCGGGAATTTTTGCAACAGATTTGACCACTGTTGGGGCAAAAGGTTCAAAGACAAGTACCATCACTACTTTATAATAGATGATTTTGTAGGTAGTGGCTCAACAGTATTGAATCGCAAGAATGAGTTTGAAAAGCTAATGAAGGATAAGAAATACACCTTGCATTTTGTTGTAGCCGCAGGTATGGAGTATGCCATTGAAAATTTAAGAAACCAAGGCATTGACATTCATTGTTCCTACACAATGAAAAAGGGGATTTCTGAAAAATATGATGCAGGATTGATTCAACACAAACTTCAAGTCATGTCGGATATAGAGTCGAAATTGGCGACAGCCATCAATGAGACACTATTGTCTGAACATCATTTAGGCTATGGTCAAGCAGAATCACTTTTCTGTAGAAAAAACAAGAATGTACCAAATAATGTATTTCCAATAATGTGGTGGAAACAATACGCAGATCATACTCATCGAAATACATTATTTGTGAGATTACAGGAAGGGTATTAGCTATGGATATAAAGCGCAAATACATAGAGTTGTTTCTTGACTTAAATAAAAGCGAGAATGGACTTTTAGGCTTCACACTATCTAATAGGTATAATCTTAGTGTCACAGATGTTATTTCTTTCATGATAGAATATCAGAAAAAGGGATATATAACATGTGACAACGAGTATAGAATAAAAATAACAGCAGATGGCATAGCAGCTATAGCTACACTATATGAGCGAGGAATAACGTCAGAATATTATAAAGGTTCTGATTATTTTGATGAGGTTTCTTCAAAAAACAGTTTAGCAATTAATGAACCATATCTTCCCAAGATGGACTTTTTAAATCACGGGAAATCTAAAAAGAATAAAGGTGGAGAGAATGAGGGAAACTAGGAAATAGGAGTGTAGTCGCTCCGGCAGAGTAAGGCTTTGCTTTGCCCTGCGAACACCATTGCATGGTGTCCGCAGTCAAAGTCTAACGACTTTGACAAGCAAAAGATTCATTAAAAATGCTGCGCATTTTGTAACGAATCTTTTGCAAGGCGTTGTCAGGAAAGTAGTTCCACAAAAAGATTCTCTCCCCTTTTCTTACATTTAAGAACATGACCGACAGGCAAGTTGAAGAGATGTTGAAACTTTGGACTGCATATTATCAGTCTCGAAGTGTATCACCAGAGTACGCAAAAAAATGCTTGAATTATGCTAAGCCTTTATTCAAGCAGGATATACCTGTGATTTTTGACTTTCAGCATCTATGCTTGTTGTTAGGACTAGATGGGGAATATTTACAAAGTATTATTTATGGTTCAAAAAGTCACTACCGAGAGTTTGCTATAAGGAAAAGAAGCGGTGGAGTTCGCATTCTTTCAGCTCCACACTACACCTTAAAATATGTGCAAAGATGGATTTACGATAACATATTATCAAAAGTCAAAGTTAACTATTGCGCCCATGGTTTTAGGCCTAAAAAGTCAATTGTTACCAACGCAAAAATTCATGTAGAAAACAAGTTTTTACTGAAGCTTGACTTAAAGGATTTCTTTCCTTCAATAAGCATCAACCAGGTTATTAATGTATTTAGGGGTTTAGGATATAGCAATCATGTTTCATTCTTTTTGAGTGCAATATGTTGTGTAGATGAGCAATTACCACAAGGTGCTCCAACAAGTCCGGCATTAAGCAATATTATTGCTCGCCATTTAGACAATCGTCTATTAGGATTAGCAAAGAAAATGGGGTACCGATATACACGATATGCGGATGATCTTGCTTTTTCTGGTAAATCAATAAAGCCAGATTTTACAAAATATGTAGTAAAAATCATTATAGAGTGTGGATTTGATATTAATGTAGCGAAAATAAAGCTATATAAAGGCAACGGTGCAAAGATATTAACAGGTGTTAGCTTGGCTAATGGACGAATCAGAGTACCAAGAGATTATCGTCGCAATCTGAAGCAAGAATTGTATTTTATCCAACAATACGGGATAGGTGAGCATATGCGGCGAAAAAAGATAAAAAATCCTCATTATTTGGAGTCAATTATAGGCAAAACTGAATTTTTGTTGATGCTGGAGCCAGACAACAAATTCGCTTTATCATCAATGGAATATTTAAGGGGTCTATATAGACAAAAATACGATTTATAATATGAAAAAGGACAAGATGACAAAGAAGCAAATATTAGCACAGCAACGTGCTGACTTTGCCGTAGCAAAGTTCATAGAAGAGATATTCGGCTCTGATCATATAAAGGAGCATACTTTTGATGAAACCAGAGATTCAGCTTTGGAATGTGCTAAGCAAAATATAGAGGCTTCATCTCTTACAGAACGAGAGAAACATGTGGCAAAAGAGGGTGTAGATAAAGCTATACATGAAATTGCCAAGAGATTTAAGGAAGGGATGATACAATCTGGAAGATTAATAGAAACAAAATGAATATAATCAAAACAAATATTGAAGGCGTTCTCATTATTGTGCCACGCCTCTTCCGTGACGCTCGTGGCTACTTCTTCGAGAGTTTCAGCGAGCGAGAGTTTGAAGAGAAGGTTGCCCCAATTCTGGGACACAGTGTACACTTTTGCCAAGACAACGAGTCTATGAGTAGTTATGGCGTAATGCGAGGCTTGCACTTCCAGCGCCCACCTTATACCCAGAGTAAGTTGGTACGCTGCGTAAAAGGTAGAGTACTCGATGTAGCAGTAGATATTCGCAAAGGTTCACCAACCTATGGTAAGCATGGCGCAGTAGAACTGACCGAAGACAATCATGTCCAGTTCTTCATTCCAAAGGGCTTTGCCCATGGTTTTGCAGTCCTTTCTGAGACTGCCGTCTTCCAGTACAAGTGTGATAACTTCTATCATCCAGAGGCAGATGGTGGCATCAGTATCCTCGATGATACCCTCGGTATCGATTGGAAAATCCCAACAGAACATGCCAATCTCTCAGAAAAAGATACAAAGCATGCTATGCTGAAAGACTTTGATTCTCCATTTGATATCAATGTAGATTTATACAAATAAGTGTCTTTATGTAAGATAAAGATTTTTTAGAGCAAATGCTCTCGATGCTCCTATAAGAGCTTCAAGACATTTATACTCTGCGTGATTTGCGAAATCAGCGTGCCAAAAGAAATAATATTATACAATGAATAAAGAAGATAGAAATTCCTTTCGAAAGGAAATGTTAGGTAAGATAGAAGAGCATTGGGCTAAGTCGAATAGCCCTGAAGACGACCTCTTCTATTACCACCCTTCCGAAGATAAAATCGTCCTATCCCATGCCCTGTTCTGGGTGATGCCCCAAAACATAAGAGGTAAGGTAGGAAAAGTACTTATTGCTTCTCCGCCAATATCAGGAAGAGATGCTCGAAGCCTACTTAACTGAATCAGAAGATTTCAAAGACTTGCTGCACTATTGCAACATCATGTACAATACTCTTCCTGTAATCCTTCGAAGCATGTACGATTTCCGTATCCACTTAGATGCTCGAAAGCTAGCCGCCGTTACGATTGTCGCTGGCGGCTATGGTGGTGATATGCCCGAAGACCAGGCTTATGACCTCCTCGATGATACAGACTTCTATTATAATATGGTGAAGTGCCGCAAGATAGAAAAGCTCTTGCCAGTATTGGGCAAGCTGGTGATAGAAGAACAAAAGTTACTTTAGCTTGTATGGAGGAATGTTTCTGACACTATAATATAGTGGGTACGCTGTAATGGTGATATACGGAGAATGTCAAGGCTGCCTAAATGGTAGCTTTGGCAATTCCAATAAATAATATGTTTTTTATGAAAAATGTTGGATGTGCTAACTGCTGAAAATCAGTAGTTACGTTCTAACGGTGATTTACAAACGATAATAAAATAACTTTTTTCAAAAACAGATACGTGTAACTACTTGCAAAATAGTGGGGACGCTGTATTGGTGATATACCGAACGGCCTGTTATGTCGTTTTGATTACAATAAAATTGTAGGTTAAAAAATGTTCATGTTTTTCAAAAACATAGAAAAAAGTATTATCTTTGCAATTTAAAATGGGATTTTAGCAAATGTAGAATAAATGCACGCAAAAAGTACAAATTGTGAAATTAAGGGATAAAAACTCTTTCAAAATCACATTCCTTTTTCGTTGTGTGTAAAAATCATAATTATGAAAATTGATTCAAAGCCATTTCAACTAGAAAGTGAGTTGTTGAGCATTGACGAAATGTTGGCAAACAATTCTGTTGACATGGATTTTCAGCCTATAGTGTCAAGCAATCGTAATGACAGTGTAATTGTGTCTAATAAAGCAGCTGTTGTCTGTGTAAAAGTTAGATTCAATTATTTAAATTTGTCGTCTGAAGTCGTAAAAGCTTATCGTATTATAGATAAGGTTATGTATGATATATTTAGAGATAACGATAGTTGTGTCGATGTATTACATGTTGGGCATTATTATATAGGTATCTTTTATGCTCCTCAGACGATAAACATAGATGATGTTTTGGATACAATGGGCAGGCTGAATGCCGCTTTATCTATGTTGGATATAAAATTTAAAAAGAATCTATCTATGTCTCTTGGTGGTGTGATGGCAGCTGATTTCGGAGAAATTATGCATTCTATGGATTTGACTCCCTATGAAAGTTGGCAAGGCATACCTATAAATAATGTAATTGCACTTTGCGATGAAGTATATTCTAAAGATAAAAAAGAATATGATGGAGTTACATTAATATCAGATTCAATAAAAATTAATCTTAAAGAGGAATACGCCAAGTTCTTTAATACAGAATTGTCCTCAACAGATCATTCAATAAAAAGTTACAAGGCCTATGTAGTGAATACGGCCATGTATAATTGGGTTAAACAAAATAAACTAGAGCAAGATGAAACAGAAAACGGAAACAAAGCTGAGGATTGAGTTTAATCTAGATATTGAAAATCGCCCTTTGAAAGAAGATATATCCAAAAACTCAATAGGGTTATCTGCTTTCAGAGAGCAATATAAAAATGCTCTTTCTGCAATAGACCAATATCTAGCGATAGCGCGTAAGGATGCCCATGATAGAGATTTGGATAGCCAAAACAATATATTTCTATTTGTGGGTGATAGAGGATCAGGAAAAACTTCTTGTATGCTTTCTATAGGCGAGTTGTTGTTGAAAGAAAAATCAAGAAGAGAAGAGTTTAAAGATGATTATCCTGATATTAGTGATCTTGATTTCTATACAATAGATTTGATAGATCCTTCTTATTTTGATAGTCATCATAACATTATCTCATTGTTTTTGGCAAAACTATATGCCAAGTATAAGTCGAAAGTAAATAATGATGAGAAAATTAATGAAAACCTCAAAATATCTTTTCTGAATGCTCTAACAACTGCTCAAAATCATGCAAAAATGTTGTTGGAAAAATCCGATTCTTTAGACATGAACGTTATTGAGCAATTAGAAAACTTATCAGCTGCTGTAGATTTGAAGGAGGATTTAAAAAAGTTGGTTGACGCTTATTTTGAATGCTTTGGACTGAAAAATTCTATTCTATTGCTAAGAATCGATGATATTGACTTGAATGCAAAAGAGGGAAATATCATGGCTGAACATATACGTAAGTACTTCATTCAGTCCAATATCCTCGTTCTTATGGCATTGAAACTGGATCAGTTGGAAATCATAAAGAAAAACGAGTATGCTGACTTGTTCAAATTGCATAATGATGAAGAGCTTATCGGCAATATGGTTGAAAGATATTTAGCCAAGTTGTTTCCTCAAAATCAGCGTATTTATATGCCTGATATCGATGATATATTGGAAAAAACTTTAACCATAAAGACTAAGAATAAAACGATGGAATGTCCATCTGTTCGTCAGATGGTACCTCAGTTGATATTCCAAAAGACACGTTATTTGTTTTATAATTCTCCATCTCATGTTAGTTTTATAGTACCTCGCAATTTAAGAGATTTAAGACAATTGATAAAGATGCTATGGAACATGCCTGATTATCAAGAGAAGATAGAGAATAATCTTGTCATAACAAAGGCCGGATCTTATAACCAAGTAGTGTTTAAAGAGTATTTGAAAAATACATGGATTAAGAATAATCTGAGTCTTACAGACCAAAAGTTTGCTCATCATCTTTTATCCGTGACAGAAAATATTCTCTTGAATGATTATATTGTCAAATCTTTAAGTGGAGTTATATGGCCAAAAGAAGTGGCTTTTGACAAAGAATTATTTAAAGACATTCTTGCAGAGAAGAATTTAACCTATAACATTTCTACTGGTGATGTGTTGGCTTTAATTTCATATTTGCGTCAGAAAAATCTTGACTTGGAAAAGCAAAAGCTATTGTTCTTTATTACTGCAGTTTATTCTATTCGTTTGTATGAAGCATACAATGTGGTAACGGAAGATTTGAAACTACCTCCTAATCAAAAAGATGAGTCGGAGGATGGAAAAGATACAGATAAAGAAATCTTTAGCGTTGCTCAATATCAATCATTAAACGATTATGAGAAACATTTGCTAGGCTATGTTTTCAATGTCTCAATCAATCATTTCTTCAGTAAGCCCTATCTAGAACATAGTAATAAAATTCAAGGTGCCAAATTGCAGAATCTAATGCAAAGGTGTTTGGATAATATCGAAGAAGCAAAGGCTAGTAATAAACTACGTTTGATAGAATTCTTTATGTTAGCTACTTCACATGCAACTGCGTTGGATAATAATTTCAGATCCAATCCAGTTATGGCTTTTGATGCGCCTGTAATCATTGGTAAAGACAATATGTTGTGTTATGACTTAGGAGCTTTCTTCTTTAATCTAACACGTATCAGGAAATGCTATATGCGTTTCAAGGGATTGGCAAAAAGTGGTGGAAGAGATATTATAGATATTATCTTGGAATTGGATTCTGGAACCTTATTTTCAGATTTCATGAATATTGCCAAGAAAAAACTTTGTGATTTAAATTGTCCAAAGCCTTGTAATGAACAGCGTAATGGCGAAGGTTGTTCACATTATGATGCAAATTGGTTATCCTGCTGCGCTTTTAGAAATTCTGAGATATTATTGGATTTTATAGAAAGCATTTCTCAAGCTAACTTGGATCATTCAAATTCTGATAGATTGACATTGGCGGATTTCTTCAAGAAGTGTTCGGAATATAAGATTGATACTTATGAGAAAGAAAGTGGCTCTAATGACCATCATAAAATTTCTTTTGCCTTTTTGAAGAAAATTTGCGAGCTGTTGAAAGAAGATAATATAGATACAGATTTTTGTGCTATATTTAATCGTGAGTCTATAGCTCCATCGGATGCCACTGAAAGTCATACTCTAAATACCAAGCATTCATAATATATATAATTATGGAGACTCTTAATCAAGTATTGAAGGTCTTATTTGAGGAAACGAGGAGTGAGGATGTCATAGATGCCTATTTGGATAAAAGAGTCAAATATGTAGGCATTGGGCGTTTTGTTGATGAAAGAATCTTTTGTCAGCAAATGGTTCGGGTGAATATGGCACATACATTAGATCAAGCAGAAGTCCTTTATCATGTTCTTTCTGATAAATGGTCTAAGGAGGATACATGCGTGCATGAGTTGTTGTATTGCAAGGAATCTAATGTCTTTAATGTACTATTGCATTTTAGCCACAACAAAGTGTATCTCAAGCATCATCTGCCGATATGCAAGTATCAAGAGCTGTTTTCTTGGCATGAGGTAACTCGTGATTTTGGAGAAGATCTTTTGCTTACATCATATTTGGCAGCTTATGATTTGAAAAACCAACAAAAAACAAATCACTTTGATTGGGCTCCTTATATTGGACATGATTCTACAGAGCTAAATCAAATGTTTAGGCATGAGATGATGGATTTACACGCCCATCTTAATGGCTCTTCTTTGAATTTTGAACTCAACTGGATGAACTTGATGAATCATATATGTGGGCATGAAGTTAATTTTGCAAAGCTAGATTCTTTAAGACTCTCTTTTGATGCGAATTATCGTTTTAATCATAATTCAAAGTCTCTTTATATGAAGGTTATGATGGCTGCCGCAATAAGGGTATATCTTTATGTGGATATTATTAACGATAATAAGACTGAGAAAATTAGTCTGTTGTCTAATATCTCAGACATTCTATCTAGTGGTAGCTTAATTCAGACATTGATGTACGAGCAAGAAATTCAAAATGCCATAGATATTGTGAGCCAGCAATATGGGCGTAGATATGAGGATAAATTAAGTTCGGTGAAGTATATTCCAGATTATGCTATTACTGGTAAAGATGATAATATCTTTTCGGTTTTGGGAGGTGAAAGAAAATTCATGTATCGAATCTTTCGTAAGATTTATTCTGGTGAGTATTATCTTGACAGAAAGACAACTTTGTTTTATATTTATCTCTTGATAAAAGAGGAACTGAGAAAAGAATTGGTACAAATCAATACCGTAAATGGTTTTGCGAATTTTTCTTTATATCAAGATCGAAAAGATCAATTTCTTTATAATGGGCAATCTCTTTATGAGCGATTGTTGTCTCAAATGGCTGTTGGTTCCTTTATGTCTGATTCTACAAAGAAAAGATACATGGAGGTGCGAATTGCTCCAAAGAAAACCATGGTACAAGATTATCTAGCCATCAAGAAAAAGGATTCTTTCATAACCGATAAGGTGTTTGATCGAAATCATGCTATCGATGCAGCAAATTTCTATTACATCTTTCATTTCATCAAGAAAAATGAAAAATGTGATGTCTGCGATAATGGAGGAGCAACACAGTTTGAGTTGCAGCCAAGACATGTTCATTTGCGCCAGGAGGTAGCCACACAAGCCAAGGCTATTTATGCACTTAGAAATCATAGTCCTTTTGTACGGAAACGATTGGTTGGCATCGATGCTGCAAATTCAGAGATATTCTGTCGTCCTGAGGTGTTTGCGCAAGCATTTAGATACTTGGGGTTGAATTCTGCAAAGCATGTCAATGATGATACATCTAATAATGATTTGGGCTTGACATACCATGTTGGTGAGGATTTCTATGATATTGTGGATGGGATAAGGGCTGTAGATGAAGTCTTAAAGTTCATGCACTTCCGTAATGGGGCAAGACTTGGACATGCTTTGGTGTTGGGTACAGATGCTAATTCTTATTATCAGAAGCGAAATTTTAGGATTAATGCTACCAAGCAAGTTCTCCTAGATAATGTGGCTTGGTTATATGTACAAGGTGCGAGATTGGGTGCCTCTAATAAGGTTTTGTCATACTTGAAAGAACTATATCATTTGTATTTTATGCAGGTCTTTTTCAATGCAATACACGAGGATGTAGATATTTTTACTTATTACCAGTCATGGTTGATGAGAGGTGATGATCCTGCTATTTATCATTTGGATGCCCATAATGGTAAAATCGCAATAGAAAGAGATGCTTCGAAAGAGTATATGGATTGTTGGTTTTCTGTAGCTCAAAATCATGGTATAGAAATTGATGATGCTCATGGTAATTCTGATGCTCTATATTTATTTTACCTTTATCATTATCATAAGCAGGTACGAAAGGTTGGTAGTGAGGGCGAAGTGCTGAGGATAAAACCTCAGTATCGTGATGATTTTATATCATTGATTACTCAAGTTCAAGAACAGTTCTTATGCAAATTGGAGCATTTGCATGTATCAATCGAATGCAATCCTTCTTCCAATTTCAAGATAGGAGAAATGGAACGTTATGATCAACATCCAATTGTTAAGTTTTATAATCGTGGTTTAAATACTCTATACCCTCATCATGATATTTGTGTATCTATTAATACCGATGATGCAGGTGTTTTTGCCACTTCTTTGGAGCGGGAATATTCTTTGATGGCTTTAGCAATGGAGAAAGAGGAGAAAAATGACAACTCTCCTCGTTCTGTGATGGAATGGTTGAATTCTATAAGAAGAATGACAAAAGAACAATGTTTTTGTCAACATGATGACTAAAAGGCAGGTATAACAGATGGAAAATAGTGTTCAAGGTATTATAGATAAATTGTCAGAGGGATTGAACTTCTTTGATTTCTCTTACTTTATTTCTGGTTTTGCTACTTATTGTTCAATCGTATACTTCGTACAGGAAGGATTCTATAAAACGATAGAGCTTCCTCTTTGGGAACTGATAGTTTTTTCATTGGTCTTAATATACATAAGTGGCTTATTGTCATTTTCTATAGGTAAGAGGTTACGGACGTTCTGTGTATTTGATAGTGAGGGAGAACCAAGAAAATACTTTAAGAAAAGAGGAGTGAAATCTTTTAAAAAACTCTTTGAGTCTACATTAAGGGAATTTCAGATTACAGAAATACTACCTACTGGTAGAAAAGCTTATAGCATGATGTGGTTAGTGATTAAACAAAAAGATATACATGGAAAGTTTTATCCATATTTATTTCGTCAATGGGTGATGCAGGCTGTATATGAAGGCCTGATTTTCACCTCCTTGTTGACATTTGTCTTTTCTGTAATTTTGTGCTGGTTTGATGACTCTAATATTTGCTTGCATGCAATGCTTGCGTTCTTTTGTGTGATTTCAATGAAAGTTTGTGCAAGAGAGGCAAGGAAAAGTGTAGAAAATCAGATTTTAGAAGTCGTTATTGCTTACAAAAAACTAGGAGAATAGAATAATGAAGAATATCATAGCTATCATATGGGATTTTGACAAAACTCTTATCAATGGGTATATGCAGGATCCGATTTTTCAAGACTATAATGTCAATGCGCATGAGTTTTGGACTGAGGTAAATGCTTTGCCTAAGAAATATATGAAGGAGCAGCATGTAAAGGTGAATCCTGATACCATTTATCTCAATCAGTTTATCAGATATGCCCAGTCTGGAAAGTTTGAAGGATTGAACAATGCCAAGCTAAAGAGTTATGGCGAACGTCAGAATTTTTATGCTGGAATTCCTGCGATATTCAAACATACGAAGGAGATGTTGAAAAATGACCCTGTATGTGAGGAGTATAATATTAAGGTAGAGCATTACATTGTGAGTACAGGCTTTGCTGAGGTGATTCGAGGCACGGAGTTGATGAGTTATGTAGAAAATATATGGGGTTGTGAACTTATTGAGGACGAGGAACATAAATATATTAATGAAATCGGCTTTACAATGGATAATTCAACCAAGACACGTGCTATATTTGAAATAAATAAAGGTGTTAATAAAGAGAAGGATATTACTGTAAATTCCAAATTGCCAGACGAATTGCGTAGAGTGGATTTCCACAATATGATATATATTGCTGATGGTCCAAGTGATGTACCCGCCTTTTCTGTAGTCAAAGGAAGAGGTGGTGCTACTTTTGCGATTTATCCTAAAGGTGATAAAAATGCATTTGCTCAAGTTGAAAAGCTTCGAGAGGATGACCGAATTGACATGTTTGCTGAGGCAGATTACAGTGAAGGTACTACGGCCTATATGTGGATATGTAATAAAGTTCGAGAGTTTGCTGAGAATATCAAGAAAAGAGAGCAAAGTAAAAGAAGTGGTAATTATTCAACTCCAACACATTTGGTATAGTTTAAGTCTTCTTTTACCTTAACACCCATTAATCAACTTTGACTTTCTAGATTCAGGGTGCAAAGGTAAAAGATATTAAATAAAATATAATATAATTTATTAATAGTTCTATGTGATAAGAATCCCATGCTGTCCCATCCCGCACAACCCCTCTGACGAGACCTCTGATGGTCAGCCAACCTTATAGCGTAGCGGTTCCGGGCACCGAGTAGAGCGGTTTCCTCTTTTCCCCTGAGGGTTTCTGTCCCTCGGAAACGGGGGAACCGAAGGGGGCGTAAAGACTATTGAAGAAGACCGAGAAGAGAGGTGAAGCCTTCTTTAATGGGAAAAAACTGTGCCAATGAGCGCAATGAAAGTTTACTTTCAAATTGCTGAGTGCAGCCCGCTTTATCAATAAAGGAAGGACGGGTAGGTTTTCGAACAAACTTCATGTTTTAAACATAATCCTGGCTACTATATGAACAACTTTTAAGGTATAAAAGTAGCAGTAGCCTAAGCGGTTTTGAAACCCGGTGAGAAACAACATATAAAAGAAATTTAAATAAAAAAGAAGAATATAATTTCCTGCTTATGGATAATAAATTAATAACAGTAACATCGCCACTTCTTCCAAATCTTGACGATTTTACTGCAGAGTTGAAGAAGATTTGGGAGAGTAAGTGGATTACCAATAATGGAAGCTTCCACAAGGAGTTGGAAAAGGCATTGGCAGAATATCTCAAAGTGCCATACGTGAGCCTGTTCACCAATGGTACCCTGCCACTGATGACGGCATTGCAAGCCCTCCGCATTACAGGCGAAGTCATCACAACCCCTTATAGCTTCGTGGCAACAACCCATAGTATCTGGTGGAACGGATGCAAGCCGGTCTTTGTAGATATAGACCCTGCAACAGGCGATATGGATCCTAACAAGATTGAGGCAGCCATCACACCACGTACTACCGCCATTATGCCTGTTCATGTTTATGGCAAACCATGCGATACCAAGGCAATCCAGGACATCGCAGACAAGTATGGTCTGAAAGTTATTTACGATGCAGCTCATGCCTTTGGAGTAGAAGTGAATGGTGAAGGACTTTTGAACGCAGGCGATATGAGTACGCTCAGCTTCCATGCCACAAAGGTATATAACACCATTGAGGGTGGAGCACTTGTGATGCACGATGAGAAGACCAAGAAGCGTATTGACTACCTGAAGAATTTCGGTATCGCAGATGAGGTAACAGTAGTAGGTCCTGGTATCAACAGTAAGATGGATGAAATCAGAAGCGCATACGGCTTGCTCAATTTGAAGCAGGTAGATGCCGCTATTGAGGCTCGCCATCAGGTAGCCATCAAGTATCGTGAGGCATTGCGTCCAGTAGAGGGCATCAGCTTCTTCGATGATATGCCTGGCGTGAAACATAACTACAGCTACTTCCCCATCTTCATTGATGCAGAGAAATACGGCATGAGTCGTGACGAACTTTATTTCAAGATGAAGGCAGCCAATGTCCTTGGCCGTCGCTATTTCTATCCATTGATCAGCGAGTTCTCAACTTATCGTGGATTGGAAAGTGCAGCACCAGAAAACCTTCCAAATGCGCATAAAATGGCAAATAGCGTAATCTGCTTGCCTATGCACCATGCATTGAGTGATGAGGATATTCAGAGAACATTAGATTGTATCTTAATAAGATGAAACAGATTATAATAGTTGGAGCTCGCGGTTGGGGACGCGAAGTCTATCATGCAATAAGTAATACCCCTGAGGCTAAAAATGGAAAGTTGAAAATAAAAGGTTTTTTAGATTCGGATTCTGATGCTCTTGCAGGACTTAGAGGAACTTTTCCTCCTATACTTGGAGCGCCTGAAGACTATATTCCTCAAGAAGATGAACTTTTTTTTATAGCATTAGGTGATTCTCATTGGAGGAAGCATTATGCAGAAATGATGGAAGAAAAGGGAGCACGGTTTTATACATATATATCTCCTAATGCTGTTGTGTATGATAATGCATTCATAGGAGAAGGCTCATATATAGCAGGATGGTCTTCTGTATCAGACAATGTTACTCTGGGTAAACATACCATTGTCCATAGTTTTACGAGTTTAGGGCATGACGCAAAAGTGGGTGATTACTCTACTTTACTTTCTTATGTATTTTTAGGAGGTTATGTTGAAGTAGGAAAATGTTCAACGATGAATCCGAAATCTATGATAATCCCTCATAAGAAAATTGGTGATAATGTAAGTGTTGGTGCTGCCAGTGTTGTAATTAGAAATGTGAAAGATAACTTGCATGTTCATGGCAATCCTGCAGTAAAAATAAATATTTAGTTTTTTTATTAATTAATATTAAATCAATTTAGAAATGAAAACATTAAATGAATTTGTAGAGCTCTTTGCAGAGCAGTTTGATGAAACAGATGCAAGCCTTATCAAGGCAGATACTAAGTTTCGTGATTTAGATGAGTGGTCTTCTCTAATTGGTCTCAGCGTTATTGCTATGGCCGATGAGGAGTTTGATGTAGCACTTAAGGGTGATGATGTCAAGACTTCGGAGACTGTCGAAGACATCTATAACAAAATCGTTGCAAAACTTTAATTATGGCATTCTTAAACATTAAAAATGTAGCGATTGTAGGTATGTCTGCCGGGGTTCCCCGGCAGATTATGCCTACTGTTTCTACAACAGACAAGTACGATGCAGAGAACTACATCGCTACTACAGGTATTCGTGAAAAGCGTTATTCTAATGATTTTACCACATCCGATTTAGCTTTTGCTGCCACAGAGCAGTTGATAGCAGATCTTGGGTGGAATAAGAAGGAGATAGATGCACTTGTATTTGTGAGTCAGACACCAGATTATTTGTTGCCAGCTACATCATGTATACTTCAAGACCGATTAGGCTTGTCACGTGATTGTATGGCTCTTGATATTTCTCTTGGCTGTTCAGGTTGGGTTTATGGTATGAGTGTTGTATCAAGTCTTTTACAGACTGGTAATATCAAGAAAGCTCTTCTTTTGGCAGGTGATGCTCGAAAGCAAGCTCCTGAAGAACCAGACCAGTTGTTTGGTTTTGCTGGAACTTGTACCGCTTTAGAGTACAAAGAGGGGGCGGAACCTTTACTCTTTAATCTCGGAACTGATGGTTCTGGCTATGATGCGATTATTAAGCCTATGGGAGGCTGTCGCAATCAGGTTACCCCAGACGCCCTTGTTCCAGAAATGTGCGAGGATGGTCGTATGCGTCATAAATACCAGACTCTTATGAAGGGAATGGATGTTTTCTCTTTTGGTATCACGACAGCTCCAAAATCCATTAAGAAATTAGCAAAAGAATATGAACTGAACATTGATAATGTTGATTATTTTATATTCCATCAGGCTAATAGAAAGATGAATGAGTTTATAAGAAACAAACTCAAGATTGCTGAGGAAAAAGTTCCTTATTCAATGACTCATTTTGGCAACACCTCTTCTGCTTCAATCCCTTTGACTATTGTAACTCAGATAGCAGATCAAGTTTCTGAAGGCAATAAAGAATTGATAGCTTGTGGATTTGGTGTTGGATTATCCTGGGGAACATTACATTTCAAACTGGATCATCCGGTTATTTCTAAATTAGTAGAATTATGATGAATCATTATAATCCGTTTTCATTAGAGGGAAAAAACATTTTAGTGACTGGTGCTTCTTCTGGAATTGGTAAAGCAACAGCTATAGAATGCTCTAAAATGGGAGCAAAGGTTATTCTTACTGCGCGTAATGAACAGCGTCTGCAAGAAACTATGGGTGAACTTTATGGCGAAGGTCATTCTTTTATCTTGGCTGATATGACAGTCGAAGACGATTTGAAGAAAATAGTTTCAGAAATAGAAAGTATAGATGGTATCGCATTGTGTGCAGGAAAGCCAATGACTCTACCCGTACTCTTTTGTACACCAGACAAGTTTGCTGATATTTATTCAACCAATCTTTTTGGGCCATTTGAACTTTTTAGAATGTTAGCTAAAAAGAAAAAACTGTCTAAAAATTCTTCTGTAGTTGCTATCGTTTCTATTGGTGGTCCAGAAAGATGTACACCAGGAAATATGGTTTATGGAACTGCAAAATCAGCTCTGAAGACATTGATCAGATATTGTGCTGTCGAACTTGGTCCTAAGAAAATAAGAGTGAATGGAATATGTCCAGGAATGGTAGAAACACCTTTGATTCATAGAGGAACTATTTCTGATGAGCAATTAGAAGAGGACAGAAAACGATATCCTCTTGGAAGATACGGCGAACCTGTGGATATAGCCCAAGGTGTTGTTTATTTGTTGTCTGATGCATCTTCATGGGTGACAGGTCAGTCTATTGTTATTGACGGAGGTATAACTGCAAGATAAATTAAAATTATGGAATTAAAAGAAGAAGTTAGAGAAATAATAGCTGATATCCTTGGAATATCAGCAGAGAATCTTCCATGTGAAGCAGAAATGGAAGATGTAGAGGGTTGGGATTCTATGCGTAATGTAATGATTCTTTCCGCTCTTGAAGATAAATATGACATTATGTTCCCTGAAGATGATGTTTTTGATCTTGTTTCTGTAAATGCCTTTGCAGAAGAAATCGCTAAGTTGAAAGCATAAAAGATGTACAGTCATTCACCTTTATTACAGTCAGTTTTCCATCATGCAGAGATTGTCCCAGATAAGACGGCAATCGTAGTTGGCAATATTGAGGTTTCTTACAGTCTCTTGGCTCTCAATGCCCGTAAGGCTGCAAGTCTGCTTGATGGCTTAGGGCTGAGACCATCAGACCGGATTATCCTGAGTGCTCATAAGGATATAGAGTTTATATACTTATATTTAGGTGCTCATATTCTCGGTGTCACCAACATTATTGTTGATGCAGAGAGTAATAAAGAACGTCTCAACTATATTGAGGATAAAACTAATCCACTTTGGTGCTTTGGGTATGAAAGCTCCAAGCACCGAAGTATGCAGTTTGCAGAAATAGATATTGAAGCTCTTCAACCATATTCTGGAGTATCAGATAATTTATCTGTAGACGACATAGCAGAGGTTTTGTTTACCACAGGTACGACAGGAGCGCCTAAGGGCGTATGTTTATCGTATGGCAATATTGCTGGTTCAGCATCGAATATCAATAGTTTTATAAAGAATGAAGCTACTGATATTGAAGTTTTAGGACTACCTATTTGTCATTCTTTTGGTTTAGGACGTATTCGCTGTAATCTGATGATGGGTGCCACGATAGTTATACTTGGTAGTTTTGCTAATGTACGTCTCTTCTTCAAGACGATAGAACGATATCATGCTACTGGCTTTGGCGTTGTGCCTGCAGCTTGGGCGTATATTCGTAAAATCAGTGGAACTCGAATCGGCAAATATGCATCACAGATTAAATATATAGAAATAGGTTCTGCTGCCATGCCTCTTGAAACAAAAAAGGAAATGCTGAATCTATTTCCTAATACTCGTATTTGTATGCATTATGGTCTTACAGAAGCTTCAAGAAATTGTTTCCAGGAATTTCATGACATAGAGCATTTGGACAGTATTGGAAAACCAGTCTGTGAAAATGTAGATGTTCAGATTTTCTCGCCAGAGGGTAGTGTTCTTCCTGATGGTGAAAAGGGTGAATTGTGTGTGAAAGGCAATATGGTCCTTTCCCGTTATCTTGAAGAAAAGGATAATAAGAATGCTTTCTATGGTGAGTATTTCCGTACAGGAGACTGCGGTTATCGAACGGCTGAAGGATATATTTACCTGTTAGGCAGAGAAAAGGAACTCATCAATGTTGGCGGCAAAAAGGTAAGTCCGATGGAAGTGGAAGATGCAATCATTGCATTGGGGGTAGGAGATTGCGTTTGTGTCCCAATGAAGGATCCTGATGGTATCATGGGTGAATTGGTCAAATGTTATATCTTGAAAGATAGTACAACGCTCTCTTTCGAGCAGATAGCAGAGCAACTTTCTACAAAGTTGGAACATTATAAATTACCAGTCGTTTATGAGTGGATAGATTCTATTCCGCAAACAGAAAGTGGAAAAAAACAACGTGTAAATTTAAATTAAATAAAAATATGGCTTTTTTATCATTAGATAATGTTAAGATTGTAGGATTGTCAGCTTGCGTTCCTCCAGATGTGGAGGAAAATCTTACTCTTCCAGTATTTGCTGACCAGGATGAAGCTAAAAAGGTCATCGCTTCTACTGGTATAGCCCGAAAACGAGTGGTACAATCGGGAACGACATCTTCAGATCTTTCAGTTCCTGCAATTAAAGAATTATTGGAAAAATTAAATTGGTCTGCCGACTCTGTAGATTGTCTGCTGTTTATTAGTCAGACCAGAGACTATATTGCCCCTATAACCTCGGCAGTCCTTCAAGGACGTTTGGGCTTCAGGCAAGATTGTTATTGTCTTGACATGCCGCTTGGTTGTTCTGGTTGGGTATATGGTATGAGCAATTTGGTATCCTTGCTTTCTCATGGCCAGTTTAAGAGAGGTCTCTTGGTTTGTGCAGAAACCAATTCCAACAACCGCTCTCCTAAGGATAAGACAGTTAAGCCTCTTTTTGGAGATGCAGCCACAGTAACAGCTCTTGAATTTGAAGAGGGAGCCCCTGCTATGCAGTTTGAGTTTGGTGTTGATGGCAAGGGATATAAAGCAGTATGTGCTGAGTATGGTGGAAGCCGAAATCCTGTTACTAAAGAATCTCTGGAGATGAAAGAGGTCGAGCCTGGTATCTGGCGCAGGGGTATAGATATGGTCGTTAATGGTATGGACGTATTCTCTTTTGCCATTAAGGTTCCTCCTGTATCTCTTCAAAATCTTATCAGTCATTTCGAGATCAATGTGGATGCCATTGATTACTTATGGCTACATCAGTCTAACCATTACATTGATGATAGAATACGAAAGAAGTTGAAGATGCCAGTAGAAAAAGTTCCATATTGCTTAGAGGATTATGGCAATACTACATGTGCATCTATACCTCTCGCCATGGTAGTCTGTGCCGCTGAAGAGTTGAAGGCAGCAAAGAAAGACAATCTTGCATGTGGATTTGGCGTAGGATTAGCTTGGGGATCCATGAGATTTACAACCGACCATCTTCAGGCGGTTGAGTTGTTAGAATATGTTTACGAATAAATAAATTGTAATATGTTAGAAAATGCAACTTTTCACCACATAGGTACGGCTGTAGCTTCTATTGATAAGGTTAAGCCTTTTTATCAGTCAATGGGATATACAGTATCAGATACGGTAATAGAACCCGTGCAGAAAGTTTATGTGGCTTATGCTCGTAAGGAGGGATTTCCAACAGTAGAAATGTTGGAGCCTTTGGATGAAACTTCTCCAGTTCAGGGTATCCTGAAAAAAAATGGCAACACCCCTTATCATATGTGTTATGCCGTAGATAATCTTTCAGATGCTATTGCAGAAATGCGCAAAGAAGGATTCAGACCTCTTTCAAAACCAGTTCCAGGACATGGACTTGATGATGCGCTTATGGTGTTTCTCTATAACATAAACTATGGCCTTATTCAGGTCATGGAAAATAAATAATTTCAATATAAAATAATGAATATAAATAAGTTACCCATAACAGACAATCTGCAAGAGCAGATTTCTTATGGAAAAGAAATAGCTGGAACTTATGACGAGAAAATGATGTCATATATTTCTTCTAAAGCTAACGCTGTGAAGAATTGTCAGGAACGTTATGGTATGTCTAATGAAGATTTGATGTACAAAACGGTCTATGATTATTGGATGTATGGCTTTTCTCCGGAACAGGAAGTCTACCTGAATTTGGTTCATAAGTCACACGAAGAAAAGTTGAAATATGTCTCATTCCAGATGCGTTTCCTTTACTATTCTTGCTTGAATAAAAAAGAGGATATGCATATACTCGAAAACAAGTATGAGGCTTATCAACTTTTGAAGGAGTATTACAAAAGAGATGTTATCAAAATTTCTTCTGATGAGGACTATGCAACATTCCTTAAGTTTGTTGAACGTCATCCTTCCTTTATCGTAAAACCATTGGGCTTGAGCAGTGCCATGGGTGTACGAAAGGTAGATATGGCAAAGTATCATGATACAAAGGCTTTGTTTGACGAATTGGTCAATGTTGGTCATGCGTTTGATGATGATTACAGCATAAAGTGGACAGATAGAAATGGAGCGATATTGGAGGAACTTATCCAGCAGGATGAGGAATTTGGTAAAATGCATCCAGCTTCAGTCAATGGCATTCGTCTTACTACCATAAGAAGAAAAGACAAAGTCTTTGTGTATAAACCATGGTATAAATGCGGTGTTATAAATGATGTCGTAGCAAGTGCTGATACAGGTGGATTTGATGCAGGAATCAATGCTAAAACAGGTATTATAGAAACAGATGCAGTATTTGAAGATGGTTCTACCAAAGAATTTCATCCAACAACACATGTAAAAGTTAAAGGTTACGTCATACCTAAATGGCAGGAACTCCTTGAATTAGCAAATAAGCTGGCAAGAAGTCTTAAGCCTACGATTAATTATGTGGGTTGGGATTTTGTCTTGACTCCCAAGGGTTGGGTAATAATAGAAGCCAACTATTATGGAGATATGATGTGGCAGATGATTTACCAAAAAGGTATGAGAGATGACATGGAGCAGATGATTGGCTGGCATAAGGATGACAACAAGTTCTGGTGGCAATATAAGCATAAGAAACTTGAGCAAATGATAGACAATGAAAACTGCTAAAGAAGAACAGCTACAGAAGAAACTTTCTCCAATGAATGTCTGGGCCTTGGCGTTTGGATGTATCATTGGAGCAAGTGCTTTTGTTTTACCTGGAACCACATTCTTGTTTAAAGGTGGTGTCCTGGGTATGATAATTGGTATTGCAATAGCCGCATTGATTATGATAGTTATTGCTTTCAATTACAATTACATGATTAATGAATACCCGATAGCAGGTGGTGAATTCACTTACACGCAGAAAGCTTTCGGACCCAATAGTGCATATTGGTGCTCCTGGTTTTTAGGATTGTCATACGTATGTATGGTACCTATTAATGCAACAGCTTTAGCTGTAATAGGACGAAATTTATTGGGTTCTGTCTTTCAATTTGGTTTTCATTATGTGGTTGCAGGATATGATGTTTATTTAGGAGAAGTCCTGCTGGCTATCATAGCATTGCTATTATTTGCGTATTTAAGTGTCAGGGGAGTTAAATTTGCCGGAGTCTTCCAAACTTTTTTGGCATTTTCCTTGGTTGGTAGTGTGCTTATAGTTGCATCAGTGGCATTATTGAAGGGTAGTTTTAATATTCATCATCTTCAGCCAGTTTTTTATCCTGGTGTAAGTGGTGTATCAAGTATTTTAGCCATATTAGCGATATCTTCTTATGCTTTTGTAGGTTTCGATACCATACCCCAAGCTGCGGAAGAATTCAAGTTCTCTCCATCCAAATCTAAGAAAATAATGGTTCTCTCTATACTTTTGGGTGGATTTATATATGTCATATTAAATACGATTACTGCTGCCATTATACCAAGCAATTATCACGATTGGGTAGAATATATCAATGCTTCAAAGAAATTATCTGGCTTGGAGTCTCTGCCAACATTTCATGCAGCTTATCAATTAATGGGAGGTTTGGGACTATTATGTTTTGGGGTATCTGCAGTTGCTGCTGCTTTGTCTGGTATAATTGGTTTTTATATGGCATCCAGCCGTCTCCTATTTTCAATGTCCCGTGAGAAAGTAATACCATCCTGGTTTGGTGATCTTCATTCTAAATATAAAACACCTCACAACGCAATATTGTTTGTAATGTTGTTTTCTTTGATAGCACCTTTCTTTGGTCGTATTGCTCTTAGCTGGATTGTAGATATGAGTTCTGTGGGAGCTGCAATTGGTTATGGATTTACCTCTGCTGTAGCTTTTTTATATGCAAGACGAAGAGGACATACGTTTATAATGGCAACAGGTATTATAGGGGCTATAATGGCATTAATATTCTTAGTATTGTTGCTGGTACCGATCAAATTATTTAATTGCTCTTTAGGTGTAGAGTCTTATTCATGTTTGATCGTATGGATCATATTGGGTATCGCATTCTATTGTAAAACTCAAAAGTATTCGGGCAAATAAATTTAGGTGTTTTACAGTGGTGTGTAAGTACAACAATACCCTAAATTGAACGAAATGATTTGTAAATCAACAGTCTATGTATTGAGCAAAATTGTCAAAATGATGGGTTATATACAATGATATGCTATCAGCAATGTCTAAAGCGTTGTTTGGTAAGATAAGTATTTCTATTATTAAAGCTGTAAATAACGAACTGGAAGGGGCCACTATGGCATTTACTAAGGTCTGAAGAACAAATGATCACTCGCTTAATCAAAACAGAAGAGCGCAAGCTGAGGTTGTGGAACGGATAGCCGAATCTTAGCATATTGCATTGCAGTCGCTAAATGAAGCAGAAAACTCGTTTATACTTATAATAATTCGCCTATTTAAACGAAATTGAGCTATTTTGCAACAATAAATAATTAACAATGGAACAAAAAAGATTAGATTATATAGATACAGCAAAAGGAATATTGATTATGTTCGTAATATTCGGGCACATCGGTTGGCATTTAATGGATTGCTGTAATATCTTTAACGAAGTGTTGACAACTTTTAGATTTTTATTTTGGCACATTATTTCTCCATTTTATATGTGCGCCTTTTTCTTTATTAGAGGTTACTGTTCAAGATGGAACAAAACCCCCAAACAAGTTTTCATAAGTGATTTGTTGAATATAATGTTACCTATGTTGGTTTTCAATATTTATCACGATGCTTGGTTTTGTTATGCAATGATGTTCTCATCTTTAGTGTATATAACATTGAAAAGATTCATTGACAATAAAGTGATTTTACCTATCTCTATTCTTTTTGTTTCAATATTAGGTATCTGTATGCATCACTTTGGATTAAATTGGTCATACATATCATTTGCCCTACCGAACATTTGTTTTCTATATATTGGAGATAATCTAAGGAAAAATGAAAATATTAAACGTGTATTCACATACATTTCATTATTGTTCCTTCCGATTTGTTGTTATAGCGTTTTTAATAATATTGATTTGCCATTTATCACTGGTGCATATTATAGAGTTTCTTTAAGTACTTTCCCATTTTTTATTTTGTTAGGAACAATGGGTACATTACTTATCTTAAAACTCTCTGAGTTCTGCAAAAACAAAACATTTGAATATATAGGTAAAAAGTCTTTATTTTTCTATCTTTTTCATTATCTCTTTTTGAAAATAATGGGGCACATAATGGTGAGAGTTCCTAATCTTGATGGTAATGTAATATGGATTTTTATTTATTTTGCTTTGTTTTTATTTGTTACAGCATCGACTTATTATACAGCCAAATTGTTAGATAGATATTTACCTTGGATATTCAAAATACATAAGCAATCACTAGTGCCCACTAAAAATTAGGGACGAGTTAAAATTTAAAATTTTCAAATAAATCAGGGTCAGAGTCAGTCAGAAGTAAAATGAAAGTATTTACGAAGCCCGATGAAACAGCCTTCGTAGCCCATCGTAAGTACTATCGATGCCCTTCGAGGTTATCTGCGTAATTTGCGAGATTTGTGTGAGATTAAGTTATGAAGTAAAAACTCCTCAAAAAATTTGGTAGTTTCACAGAAAACCCTTATTTTTGCTACGAATTAAATATTGAAGTTATGGCACAGTTAACATTACAGGTAGATAGCCCATCTTTGTTGGAGCAATTAAAGAATGTCCTCTCTTATGAGAGGCGTTAAAATAGTTTCTGGCTCCCTGGTTTCAAGGAGTGCTGCTTTGGAAGATGTTCCAAACGCAGAAACTTTGGCTGCAATGAAAGAGGCAGAGAGTGGGCTAAGGATCCTCTTGTAGTTAGTTCCATAATGGAACATACTGCTTCTGCTCAGAAAATATCCAGTTTCCCAAACAGGGCTAAGCCTTTACTATGTTAGAAAGGGCACAGGGTTAACGCTGGATATGGAGTATTCTTCTTTTTTATTGTACTTATCTATTTTCCTGCAAAGTTAACAATAGTTTGCAGATGTAAAGATTTTTACCTCTTTATTTTTCCAAGTGCAAATATAATAGTAAGGGCAAAAGCTTTACATATCGCAAAGAATTTTCATTTTTTATTGGGTGTTTTTTAAAGCTTTTGCCCTTACAGGGCGCCAGGCTAACGCCCACAAACCCAGGGCGTTGCCCTGGGCTAATAGCTTCTTGCTCCTTCAGGGCGTGCTGTTTGCGTGAGCTTGGGCCTTCAGGGCGTGCTGCTTGCGTGAGCTTAACATTAAACACTAAAAATTCCCTTCAAGGCTGTTGTCCCTTAACTTCTTTAACTCTCCATGATATAGCAAGAAAGGCTGTTGGCTATAACTTCTAACGACCGAAGGGAGTGATAACTTCTTTAACTTCTATAACTTCC
>ENA-OPAC01000310-OPAC01000310.1-human-gut-metagenome-genome-assembly--contig:-NODE-310-length-29239-cov-6.559656_pt1 | contig 29239 bp, 27 predicted proteins | sample MGYA00241052_ERZ501420 | MGnify/ENA primary metagenome ERZ501420 (study PRJEB25962, sample SAMEA2042513) | human gut metagenome | biome: human gut; feature: human-associated habitat; material: faeces... | reverse complement strand
TTCAATGCGGATTTATAGTGTGCGCCCGGCATGTACAACAACTAGACCTGCTAATAAAAGTCAAGAGGTGATTAGAGAAAAATTTTGAAAATTTTGAAAAATTGAATTTACGGTTAGAGGCATAACCTAAATAAGCCGTTAAGCACTCAAAAAAGTGACAGCTTGCCGAAAGGTATATAAGATGGTTGGTCAATTGAAATTTTCGGAATCCATTACAGCTTTAACTCTAGCGTAGTAGATACGTAAAAACTTGTTAGCCGAAGCCATCATGTAAACTTTGTAGGGCTTTCCTTCAGAACGCTTTTTGTCCATGAATTGAAAAACAGGCTCATCCTGCGGTTGTGTTTGTAAAATGATTGTCATAATCAAGAAAAGTGTCCTACGCAAAGCAGCAGATCCAACTTTGCTAGCAATTATATTAAGAAAGCGGAAGGCTAAACCCTATTGTAAAGAATATTGAATATGTTGAATGGATAACTAATCTTAAAAGTAAAGTATCATAACCAATTTATAATTTCAATAATTTCGATATAAAATTAGAGAACTTTGACATGGAAGAGGAGAATAAATTGCTATCTATACACAAGGGAAAGATCATTTAATGATACTATCAGGCGCAGAAAGCAATCCGTAACGTAACTCCCATTCAGTATAAGGTGGGTGATGATTTCGCGTTAAAAGGAAAGATTTGCTGTGGAAATTGCAAACGGCAGCTTCGGCACGAAAAGCGGTATGGGGAAATGGTTTTCTGCTGTGGCTATAAAAGGGCGGCAGGAAAGTTCTCTAAATGCTACGGCGGCTATTACAGAGAATATTCGGTGAACGCAAAAGCGGCTCGTGCGATAAAAACTGTGTTCTATGCGCTGGACGTGGTGAATCAGGGGATGCAGGAAAAGCAGTCCATCACGGTGCGCTGCATGGACATTGAGGACTTGGAAAAGCAAGCAGAAGCTATTCGGGTGGAACAGATTAAACTATATGAATTGTATGCGGACGGTGTGCTGCTGCGAGATGCGTACATAGAAAAGAAAAAGGCTCTTTCGGAAAAACTGGCTGCATTGCAGGATAGCATACGGACAGAAAAGAAAGAACAGGAGTGTGCCGATGAACTGGATGAAGAAATTCGCGCTCTGACAAAGCAGGCCAGTGAGAAAACGTACATCGGTGGGCTGACAAAAGAATGTGTGGAAGCCTTTGTGAGCATGGTCTATCTGTATGACGACCAAACGATGAAAATAGAGTTTAACTGTGAGGATGTGATTCGGAGAGCGTTGGGAAAATATATATAATAAGAATTGTACAAACGAATTAATTGTAAAAAATAATCTTTTAGCGGAGGTGTTGACAAATTGAACAAGAATAAGGCGGAGAAAAAGGGATTTTATTGACTGAATGGAGAAAATAGTGTATAATAAAAATGGAAAAGAGGGCTTTACGTTGAACATAGTAGAACCGTCTGGCAGAAAATCGATAAATGAGAGTTGTGCAGTGGAGAAATACGTATGAATGACTTGACAATTTTACATCTTTCAGATTTGCACATAGATGGACAAGCGGCATACCCAGAAATATTAAAAAATTTACTCGTTCATATTAAAGAGGAAATTGCCCCCACACGGGAAAAAACTTTGGTTGTTGCTGTTACAGGAGATATTATCGATAAGGGCAATAAGGCGGCAATAGACAATGCAAAAAAGTTCTTTGAGGATTTGAAAAAAACTTTGGGAAATAAGGTTGCTGGAATTGTTTTGGTTCCGGGAAATCACGATATTTTTAGAAGTAATTCATGCAAATTTATAATTCCAGCATGTAGAACTTTTGCGGTGCAAAAGGAATATGAATTTGGAAATACATTTTATGATACATTCTGGAAAAATATTCAGGAAGCATATGAAAGTTCTGGATATATGGAACTCTCTAAGTACATTTATAATTTGTTTGAGATGGATATTGAAGAGAAAATTGTAGAAAGAACATTTGGGGTTGTTCCAATTACAATAGAGAAAAAAACATATTTTTTTGTTTTGCTAAATACTTCTTGGTGCTGTATTGATGAAAATGACACCCGCAAAATTGTTCTTGGAAAATTTCAGCTTGATAAAATAAGTGAAGAAGCGATAAAGCTTCGCAGAAATATTGAACCGAGTTTGTCAATTTGTCTAGGACATCATCCATTGCAGTGCTTGGAAGGAAATGAAGAGACAACGGCACTAATGGAATTGACTGATTCCAGCAGAATAATGGCAAACGCCTATTTATGTGGACATACACATAATCGTACAGTTGTAAACTGGAATAATAATGTTCGAACACTGAACACATTTATGACCGGAATTGGCCAAGGCGATGCTGAAAATGATAGAGTCAGGGCACAACATACAAGAAAAAGACTTTATGCGTTTTATGTATTTAATATTGAGTTGAATTCTGTTGACATTTATTCATATGGTACTAATGCGGAGGGGAATTTTAAACCTGATTTTGATTTGTACACGAAAAATATTGAAGAAAATCAGAAAAAAATTGTTTTTCCAATCAACATGCAAAAGACTATGCCATATATATGGTTGACGGGAGGTCCTAATAGCACAGGAAAAGCATGCTATTTATCTGATGAACTTCTTGATAGATTTCAAGAATATGAAATCAGAATGAGCAATTTTAGAAAAGAAATGTGCGACTTGCTTTGGAGGACAAGAGTTTTATATTTTGATGATGGTATTGATGAGAGCAAAATAAAAACCATCATAGAGATTTGGGAGAAAGAACAAGAAAAAACGAAAGAAAAAACGAAAGAAGAACAAGAAATTACGGTTGATGGAATTCTTTATGCTCATTTAATGCTTGAAAAAAGTGTGCAAGGACAGCAACTGATGGAAGAACTTGTTGGACTGGACAAAGGGAAAAACAGCCGCGTGTTCGATGATTTTTATGCTTATTTAACACAGATTTGTGCTATACTAAGAAATAATCTAGTGGATGAAGAGAAAAAGACACTTGTGCGCTTTCATTTCCGATTCCGACTTAAAGATAAAATGTATTCTCAACTATGTATATCAATTCCACCAGAATGTAAACCCGAAACGATGAACATGCAACCAATGCAGTATGACGATTTGTTGAAGGCGTCGTATGATGTGGGGCATAGTTTGATATACAGCGTAAATAAATCACTGGTTCATACGGAACCTAAAAAGCGATGGAAAAATTTTATAACTGCAATTCCGAGCTTTGATGGAAATAGGTATAGAAAAAACAGGAGAGAGCATGGAAAGGGAATACCGTTTATTACATTTGGTGTTTCAGTAGGATCTAGTGATTTGAATTCCCTGCTGTATTATATGGATTTTCATTCGATTGAGAGGACGCTTGCGGATGTAATTGAAGATTATCTTGAGTATTTTCCTATTGATATGAAAGCATTTTGCGAGTGGGCAAGGGAAAACGTTGAGTATACATCAGACGAAGGAGGGGTATAATGATGGAGAGAGTTCAGGAAATCTTTTATCTTGAAACGTTTGATATAAAAAACAGAATGAAAGATAGTCCGGATATGATGATAGGCGTAGATTCGGGCCGGTTACTGTGTAAACTAAATAAAATATGCGGAAACAGCAAAAAAAGAGAGCAAATTGAAATAATATGTAAATATTTGGAGAATGAAAACGGAAGGAGCAAAAAGGAAATATATATTCCGATGCCTGTAAAGGATGCTGTGCAATGCTTTGGGGAGAGGGACTTAGCCAAACTTCCCAAAAGCACGTTTAGAGTTTGGGAATGATAGCTATAAAGAAAAATAAGAGCCCGTAAGGAATATGTTTTGAAAACGTGAAAAGAATACCCGTTTGGGTGAGAGGATTCAGAAAATCTTCTCGACCAGGCGGGTATTTCATTCCGCAGGAATGTGTCTATTAGAGGCTGAGGGTTTCTACCCATGCGGACAAGTCGGCTTTGCTGGAATAGGAATTGAATACCTTACCATGCAGGAGCTTGGAACCAGGGCAGCTAGGAGCAAGCTTTTCATTGGTCTTGCCCATATCGCTACCACCGGAAGTGGCGAATGGAATAATGGTTTTATTCTTTAGGTCATAGCTTTCCAGAAATGTATTGATGATTGTAGGGGCAACGTACCACCAGATAGGGAATCCGACAAAGATGGTGTCGTATTCGTCCATGTTATCGCGCTTGGCAGCGATGGCAGGGCGAGAGGTAGGATCGCTCATTTCGATGGTGCTGCGGGATTTCTTGTCCATCCAGTTCAGATCGGCCTTGGTGTACGGAACTTCCGGCTGAATCTCAAAAATGTCTGCACCGATAGCATCGGCAAGATTTTCAGCAACTTTCGCGGTGATGCCGCTGGCAGAGAAGTAAGTGACAAGTCTTTTGCTCATGACAAATGCACTCCCTTGATTGATTTTTACAATTTAAGTATAGCACGTTGAATAGGGGGCATCAAGTAAGTCTGAGTGGACGAATGTGCTAATATTGCAAATGAAATAAGCACAAAAGAAAATTTGCGTTGACTTTCGTGCTTATTTGGAATACAATATAAGCACGAAGGTGAGGTGACGCTTATAATGAACATGAACAATTTGGCTCAAACACATGAGATTTTAACACCGCAGCTTGCAACAAACGTAGGCTTGACGAAATTTGAATTTTATAAATATGTAAAGGCCAATGAATATGAACAAGTCGGACATGGCGTATACGCGGCAAAAGGTACTTGGATTGACGAATTAGAAATACTGCATCACCGTTGCCCGATGGGAGTGTTTTCTCATGATGAAGCGTTTTACTATTATGGACTGACAGATCGGGAACCGCTTGTCCATACACTCACGATTTATAGTGGATATAATGTTCACCGCTTGAAAGAGGATGGCTATAAGGTTTATACAGTAAAAAAGGAACTTCTTGACGTTGGCAAGCAAATCGTAAAAAGCAATCAGGGAAATGAAATTCCTATGTACGATTTGGAACGGACAATTTGCGACTTAGTGCGGAGTAGAAGTTCCATAGAAGCGCAGGACTTCAATGCAGTATTAAAAGCGTATGTCGGGAGAAAAGATAAAGATCTTAATAAATTGATGAAGTATGCGAAACTATTCCGGGTGGATAAAATTGTCCGAAATTATATGGAGGTGCTATTGTAAATGGGATTTACACCTGAACAGATAAAAGGGCGAATCAAGAGCGTTGCAAAACAGAACAATGCGGACGCAAGGACACTCATGCGAATCTATATGATGGAGCGTTTTCTGGAAAGACTGGCACAATCAGAATATCGGGATAACTTCATTATCAAAGGTGGAATACTGGTTACAGCTATGATTGGTGTTGCGCATCGTTCCACGATGGACATTGACACTAGCATGAAGAATCTAAATCTATCTGCGGAGGATGCCTTGCGAGTTGTCAATCAGGTCAAAGATATTGACCTTGACGATGGTGTTTCTTTTGATGTTAAAGATGTCTCCAATATCATGGATGAAATGGAGTATCCGGGAATCCGCGTTACCATGAATGCCAATGTGGGAAGATTGATTACGCCCTTGAAAATTGATATTTCCACGGGCGACGTGATTACCCCACGGGCAATCGAGTACAATTATGATCTCTTGCTGGAAGATCGTTCTATCAGTCTATGGTCGTATAATTTGGAAACTATATTAGCCGAGAAGTTGCAGACAGTTTTGGCGAGGGGCATCTTAAACACCCGAATGAGAGATTTTTACGATATACGGATGCTGCTTGATACATACGAAGATAAAGTCAATAAGGTTGTTTTGAAGGATGCTTTTGCGGCAACTTGTAACAAGAGAGGAACAGATCATCTGCAGGAGCAGGCCGAGGAGATTATCAAAATTATTGAAGCAGATGAACAGCTTCAAGTGCTGTGGAGAGCATATCAGAAGAAATACTCGTATGCAACAGAAATTGATTACGCCAGTGTGATAAGCGGCGTAAGAAAATTGATGGATTGGATTCGATAAGCTACCATTGAAAATAGAATAGCGAGTAAAGCCCTACAAGGCTCAGGTCGGTTCACAGAACTGACTAAAAGCCTTGTAGGGCTTATTTTTTTGCGATTTTTTCTAAAAAGTTTTCGCCCCTATCTTGACATCAGGGGGCTACGTCGGCTTGTCCATTGCCACTTTGCTTTCCCAGCACCATCGGGTAACTGCAGTTGATATTGTTCCGGAGAAAGTTAAGCTGATCAACAATCGCAAGTCTCCGATTCAGGATGACTATATCGAGAAGTACCTCGCAGAGAAAGAACTGAATTTGACAGCAACGCTGGACGCTAAGACCGCATACGCCGATGCTGATTTTGTTGTCATTGCGGCCCCTACCAACTACGATAGCCACACCCAGCATTTTGACACATCTGCGGTCGAAGCTGTGATCAAGCTGGTCATGGAATATAACCCGAACGCCATCCTGGTCATCAAGTCCACGATCCCTGTGGGCTACACCGCAAGCGTACGTGAAAAATTCAACAGTAAGAACATCATCTTCAGCCCGGAATTTTTAAGAGAAAGCAAAGCACTGTACGATAATCTTTATCCTTCTCGTATCATCGTTGGCACTGATCTGAACGATGAGCGTCTGGTTGAGGCGGCACACGAGTTTGCTGGTCTGCTGCAGGAAGGCGCTATCAAGGAGAACATCGACACCCTGTTCATGGGCTTCACCGAGGCAGAGGCAGTCAAATTGTTTGCCAATACATATCTGGCCCTGCGCGTGGCTTACTTTAACGAACTGGACACCTATGCAGAGAGCAAGGGCTTGAACACCCAGCAGATTATCGACGGTGTATGCCTTGACCCTCGTATTGGCAGCCACTACAATAACCCGTCCTTTGGTTACGGAGGCTACTGCCTGCCCAAGGACACGAAGCAGCTGCTGGCTAACTATGCAGATGTGCCGGAGAATCTGATCGAGGCTATTGTCGAGAGTAATAGAACTCGTAAGGACTTCATCGCTGACCGTGTTCTAAAGCTGGCTGGCTATTATGGCTATGACGAGGATAACGAGTACAACGCGCAGCAGGAAAAGTCTGTGACTATTGGTGTTTATCGTCTGACCATGAAATCCAACTCCGATAACTTCCGTCAGAGTTCTATTCAGGGCATTATGAAGCGTGTCAAGGCAAAAGGCGCAACTGTCATTATCTATGAGCCGACCTTGAAGGACGGAGAGACTTTCTTCGGTTCTGTGGTGGTCAATGACTTGGCGAAGTTCAAAGAAATGAGTCACGCCATCATTGCAAACCGTTATGACAAGTGCCTAGATGATGTGAAAGAAAAAGTTTATACGAGAGATATTTTCCAGAGAGATTAAACCCAGGAACTAAAAAGATAGATGAGGAAATTAAAGATGAATAACCAAAAAGAATATGAGCGTTGGCTTGAAAATGCAACGGAAGATGCCGATGTTGCCGCTGAACTGAAAACGCTGGATGCAGCAAAAATTGAAGATGCTTTTTACCGTGATCTCGCCTTTGGCACGGGTGGTCTGCGCGGCGTAATCGGTGCAGGTACCAACCGCATGAATATCTACACTGTGGCAAAGGCATCTCAGGGACTGGCAGACTATCTCAAGAAAAATTTTGCAGAACCTTCTGTTGCTATCGGTTACGATAGCCGCATTAAGAGCGATGTATTTGCAAAAGTGGCTGCTGGCGTGTTTGCTGCAAATGGGATCAAGGTCAATATCTGGCCGGTGCTGATGCCGGTGCCGACTGTATCCTTTGCGACCCGTTATCTGCACACCTCTGCGGGTGTGATGATCACTGCTTCTCACAATCCCAGCAAATACAATGGCTACAAAGTCTATGGTGCAGATGGCTGCCAGATCACGACCGAAGCTGCCGCCGAAATTCTGGCTGAGATTGAAAAGCTGGATATCTTTGCGGACGTCGAGACCAGCGACTTTGAAGCAGGCGTGGCAAATGGCAGTATCCAGTACATCCCAGATGAGGTCTACACTGCCTTCGTGGAGCAGGTCAAGAGCCAGTCTGTTCTGTTTGGCGAAGAGGTCAACAAGAACGTGGCTATCGTATATAGCCCGCTGAACGGCACCGGTCTGAAGCCTGTGACTCGTACCCTGAAGGAGATGGGCTACACCAACATCACGGTGGTCAAGGAGCAGGAGCAGCCGGACGGCAAATTCCCGACCTGCCCGTACCCGAACCCGGAGATCAAGGAAGCCATGGAACTGGGTATGGAATATGCCAAGAAGTGCAATGCGGATTTGCTGCTCGCCACCGATCCTGACTGCGACCGCGTGGGCATTGCGGTCAAGAACAAAGCAGGCGAGTATGAACTGCTGACCGGTAATCAGACGGGCATGTTGCTACTCGATTATATTTGCAGCCAGCGTGTGAAGCACGGCAAGATGCCTGTTGACCCGGTCATGGTTAAGACCATCGTGACGATGGATATGGGCGAACAGATTGCTTCTCATTATGGCCTGCGAACCATCAATGTGCTGACTGGCTTCAAGTTTATCGGCGAGCAGATCGGCAAACTGGAAAAGCAGGGCAAGGCAGACAGCTATGTGTTTGGCTTTGAGGAAAGCTATGGCTATCTGACCGGTTCTTATGTCCGCGATAAGGACGGCGTTGATGGCGCATACATGATTTGCGAGATGTTCAGCTACTATGCTACCAAGGGCATCAGTTTGCTGGATAAGCTGGATGAGTTGTACAAGACCTATGGCTATTGCCTGAACACTCTGCACAGTTATGAATTTGATGGCAGCGCCGGTTTTGCAAAGATGCAGAGCATCATGCAGGCGTTCCGTGGTGAAATCAAAGAGTTTGGCGGCAAAAAGGTCGTGAAGTTGCTGGATTATGCCCCCGGTCTGGATGGTCTGCCGAAGTCTGATGTGCTGAAGTTCTTGCTGGAAGATAATTGCTCTATTGTGGTACGTCCTTCTGGTACAGAGCCGAAGCTGAAGACTTATATCTCTGTCAGCGCAGAGAATAAGGACGCAGCAGAAAAAGTCGAAACAGAAATTTGCAAGAGTGCGGAAGCGTACTTGAAGTAATAGATGATGGGAGAAAATACAATGAATATTATTTTGCTTTCTGGTGGCTCTGGCAAACGTCTTTGGCCCCTTTCTAACGATGTTCGTAGCAAGCAGTTTATTAAACTGTTCAAAGATGGTGATAAGTACGAATCTATGGTGCAGCGTGTTTATCGTCAGATTACTACCGTAGATGCAGATGCAAAAATTACGATTGCAACGAGCAAATCGCAGGCAAGTGCCATTAAGAATCAGCTGGGTGAAAAGGCATCTATTTGTGTAGAGCCCTGCCGCCGTGATACCTTCCCGGCCATCGCACTGGCTGCTGCCTATCTGCACGACGAACTGGGTGTGGCAGAAAATGAAGCTGTTGTTGTCTGCCCGGTTGACCCCTATGTGGATAACACTTATTACGAAGCCGTCAAAAACCTGCAGGAACTGGCAGAGCAGGGTGGAGCAAATCTGACCCTGATGGGCGTTGAACCGACTTATCCCAGCGAAAAGTATGGTTACATTATCCCTGAAAGCGGCGAAAACGTCAGCAAGGTCAAGGAGTTCAAGGAAAAGCCGGATGTGGAAACTGCCAAGAAGTATCTGGCACAGAGTGCATTGTGGAATGCAGGCATCTTTGCATTCAAACTTGGCTATCTGCTGGACAAGGCTCATAGCATGATCGACTTCGAGGACTACCGTGACCTGTTCAATAAGTATGAAACCATGACAAAAATCAGCTTTGACTATGCAGTGGTCGAAAAGGAATCCAGCATTCAGGTTCTGCGCTATAGCGGTGACTGGAAGGATGTTGGCACTTGGAACATGATGGCTGAGGTCATGGCAGATAAGACGAAGGGCAAAGCCATTCTGGATGAGACCTGTGAAAATACCAATGTGGTCAATGAACTGAATATCCCCATTCTATGCATGGGGTGCAAAGATATGATCGTTGCAGCAAGTGGCGATGGTATTTTAATTTCGGATAAAGAGCGTAGCGGCTACATGAAGCCATATGTAGAAAAAATCGAAACGGAGGCAATGTATGCTGAGAAGTCTTGGGGTACTTATACAGTTATCGATGTTCAGCCGGGTTCTATGACAGTCAAGGTTTCCATGAGAGCTGGCGAGCATATGACTTACCATATGCACAATGAGCGCGAAGAAGTTTGGACAGTTGTTTCCGGCAAAGGTAAGGCAATTGTCGATGGCATGGAGCAGGTTCTTCGCACTGGTGATGTAATTACCCTTGCAGCAGGTTGCAAACACACCGTTGAGGCAATTACACCTCTGGATATGATTGAGGTTCAGCTGGGGGACGAAATCAGCGTCGCAGATAAGATTAAATTTCCGATGGAATAAAAAACAGTGGGAGACAGAGTAATGGAAATCATGAAATTGATTCCGACGGGTAAAGATTATTTGTGGGGTGGTACTCGACTTCGGGAAGAATATGGTAAAAAAATTGATTTAACACCATTAGCAGAAACTTGGGAGTGTTCGGTTCATCCGGACGGCCCAAGTTATGTGACAAATGGTACATATAAAGGAAAAACACTGGCTGAAGTGCTGAAAGAACATCCGGAATACATCGGTACAAAAGTTGAAAATGGTGAATTGCCTGTTCTTGTGAAATTCATCGATGCCAAGAAAGATCTCTCAGTACAAGTTCATCCTAACGATGAATATGCGAGAGAACATGAAAGCGACAACGGCAAGACCGAGATGTGGTATGTCATTGATGCTGACGAAGGAGCCAGCCTGATTTACGGCTTTCGGCATGAGGTGACAGAAAAGATCCTTCGGAAAGCAGTTGAGACCGGAACACTGGACAAGCACCTGCAAAAAGTTCTGGTTCATAAGGGAGATACCTACTTTGTTCCAGCAGGGACGGTACATGGTATCGGAAAGGGTATCTTGGTTGCTGAAATTCAGGAAAGCTCGAACGTGACATACCGTGTTTATGACTATGACCGTGTGGATAAGAACGGCAAAAAACGTGAGTTGCATTTTGATAAAGCTGTGCAGGTCATGAACATGAAGGTTGCACCGGATGTGAGCCAGAAACCAAGAATGGTGAAGTACTATTCTGGCTGTTCTCGTGAATTGCTCTGCCGCTGTAAATATTTTGAAACAGAAAGAATACAAGTAACGAAAGGTTTTGCATTCTCTGTTATGGATGCATCTTTTCAGGTGTTAATGTGCCTGGATGGATATGGTGAAGTGCAGACGATGGATGCGGAACAGAAGCCGATGCGATTCAGCAAGGGTGAAACACTGTTTTTACCAGCTGGATTGGGCAGGTGTCTTGTTGTTGGCGATGCAGAGCTGATTAAGGTTCGGTGCTAACAGGCTTGTAGTGAGGGTGGATAAATGTCAAGAATGAAGTTTATGAATACAGAGATTGATAACTTGACAATGCAGGAAACGCTGCAGGCTATTGATCGGCTGATTCAAGAAAATAAAAGTGCTTATGTGGTTACACCGAATGTAGATCATATTGTGCAACTTGAAACAAATAAAGAACTGCAGGCAGTTTACAAGAATGCGTCCTTAATTCTGACAGATGGTAAACCGCTGCTGTGGATTGCCAATTGGTATGGCACGCCGATTAAGGAGAAGATATCTGGATCGGATCTATTTCCACTTCTCTGCAAGATGGCTGCAGAAAAAGGATACAAAATGTTCTTCTTAGGCGCTGCAGAAGGTGTTGCAGCAAAAGCTGCTGAAAATCTTATGAATAGATTTAAGGGCTTACAGGTCACTGGTACATATTCTCCTCCATTTGGCTTTGAGAAAGACTCTGTGGAAATGGATAAGGTTAAGTCGATGATAAAGGCATCTGGAGCGGACATTTTGATTGTCGGCCTGGGGTGCCCGAAGCAAGAAAAGTTTATGTATCATCATTGTGCAGAGCTTGGAGTTCCCATTTCTTTTGGACTGGGGGCTAGTTTTGATTTTGAGGCGGGGAATATTAAGAGAGCTCCACGCTGGATGGCAAATCATGGATTGGAGTGGCTTTTTAGAATTACACAGGATCCAAAGAGAATGGCAAAACGCTATTTGGTTGATGATCGAAAAATTCTCGGACTAGCGATTAAGTATAAAAAATAGGTGGATAAATGAATTTAGTAACGATAATTACCCCCATTTATAATGGTGAAAAGTACTTGATCCGCTATTTTGAGCAGGTAAATGCGATTAGGTACAAAAATTTACAGATAATCGTTGTTAACGACGGAAGTAAAGATAAAACATCAGAAATAGTACAAAAATATGCAGAGGAAGATAGCCGAATAGAATTCATCGATAAAAAGGTGAATGAGGGTGTCAGCAGCGCAAGAAATGATGCCTTAAAAAGAGCAAAAGGGACGTTTTGTTTCTTTTTTGATTGTGATGATACTTTCGATGCACAAATCGTTGAAAAATGCGTAGCAAAAGTAAAATCTGATACAGACACTGTTTGCTATAATTATGCATCGGTGCGTAGAAATGGAAGAATAGCTGAACATCAGTTTTCCTATTTAAAATGTCAATATAATAAAACGGAAATTTTGGAGCAGGTATTACCAAACTCCTTTGGAACATCGATAACAGACTTAAAGGGATATCTTTCAGGAAAGCGTGGAATGCGTCAAGGAAAGGAATTAAACGGTCCATGGCGCATGATGTATTCGCTCGAGATAATCCGAAAAGAAAATATCTACTTCCGAAAAGATCTGCGTGTTGGTGAAGATACGATTTTCACTAACAAATATCTGGCAGTAGCGGATGTGATTTACACTATAGATGAGCCATTGTATTATCTTCACAACAATGACGGATCAGCGATAGAAACATATAATCTTGATGTCAATCGAATGATTTCGGGCAAATTGCAGCTTATTAAGGCGAAAGATGAGTTAAGTGATGAACTGCAACAGAAGGGTATGGATACATATGAGCTGTGGGGGGGAGAATATATACTTTCCTCCGTTCAAATTGGCTATGCTTTAGCAAAAGATAAAAAATTATCATTCGCTGAAAAATGTAAAGCCTTAAAAAGTTACCATTTGAATTCCTTGGTAAAAAATCAATGGAATCGCCTTAGAGTAAAAGACATTATGGAAACAAAAAGCATTAAGGCAATTCCGGTTTTGCTATTAAAAATAAACTGGATAACTCTTACAGAGTTAATGCTTATCTTGTTTTGCAAAATGGGATTTAAAATCAGCTAAGAAAGGGCAGAGATGAAAGTATTAATAGATTTGACTTCTCTTGCAGATAACTTTTCTGGAATTGAGCGATTCGCGCTTAGTATTACGAAGGAACTGATTACAGATCAAAGCAGAAGTGATATTGAATTTATACTCGTTTTCAAAAATGAGGTGCATAAAGAATTTGCTGCGGAGCAGCATAATGTAAAAAAAATTATTGTGAGGGGAAAGAACAAACTGGTTTTTAATCAGTTGCAGTTACCATTAAAACTTGCAGCTATAAAAGCTAATTATTACTTTTTCCCGGCGTTTCCGGCACCATTTTTCTTCTTTAACCGGAATGCAATAAGTGCAATTCATGATGTGGGATGCTGGGATTGTCCAAGCAAGAATAGAAAATACATGACACTCTATTTTAAGATCATGTACAGAAAAGCTGCGCTTGGGCATAAGAACGTCGTTACGGTGTCACAGTTCTCTAAAAATCGGATTTCAAAGATTTTGAAAAAAGAGCCTGACGAGATTGCAGTTATTTATGACGGTCTGTCGGACTGTTTTGCTGATTTCTGCTACGATAAAGAACAAGACATGAAAGCAAAAGGAGCTTATGGACTTCCTGAAAAGTATATTCTTTGCCTCTCAACATTAGAGCCGAGAAAGAATATGAGACTTTTGGTAGAGGCATTTAGTGAGTTGACTAAAGAAAAGAAAATTGATACCAATCTAGTTCTAGCCGGAAGAAAAGGTTGGCTAATGGATGATTTGCTTTCCAACTTGGATAAAGAAATTGTTGACCGGATTCATTTCACGGGCTTTGTGGATGATAACTTATTGCCATATGTGTATAGGAATGCACAGGTCTTCGTATTCCCATCGGTATATGAGGGATTCGGAGTGCCTCCAATTGAAGCAATGTCTATGGGAATTCCGGTGATCTCCTCAGATGCAGCTTCATTACCAGAGGTTTTGGGTAATGCGGCTTATTATTTTGAAAATCGTAATCTAAAAGATTTGAAGAAACAGATTGTAGAAGTCATGAATCTTCCAAAGGAAAAGATGGAGCTGACGAAAAAGGCTGGGGTAGAACAAGCACAACTATTTAATTGGAAAAATGAAGCATTGAAGTTAAGAGACACGTTGTTTAGGTGATGTGGGGGTGATTAAATGCGAATTGGCATAGATGCAAGACCTTTGATTTCAGAGTCCCCGTCTGGAATTGGTATCTATCTGCTGGAGATACTACGAAATCTTGAAAGAAATGAAAATACTACATATATTCTCTATACGAACGAGCCAATCAGAAATCAAGATCCTGTGCTGACTGGATTCGAAAAACGTGTAGTTCATGGAAAAATTGGAACGTTCACCATATGCTTTGGTTTAGATAAAGCATTAAAAGCGGACAAAATAGATGAATTTTGGGGGACAGAGCATATGCTGCCCCTTTTTGCACATGGTGTAAAAAAGGTCTTAACCGTGCATGATTTGGCACTGTTGATTAATCCCAAATGGGGGAGCAGGAAAAATGCCATTATGCAAAATATATTCTGCCGACTTTCTTGTAAGCAGGCAGATAAAATAATCGCAGTTTCAGAAGCTACGAAAAAAGATGTTGTTTCATTATTATCAATTGACGCAAATAAAATTACGGCAATTCTAAATGGGGGGGGACAGCGAGTATATAACTCCCTCTGATGCGGAATGTGAAAAAATTAAGAAGAGATTTGAAATAGGAGCCGAACCATTCTTTGCGTATACAGGTAATATTGAGCCAAGAAAAAACATTGTTACGATTCTAAAGGCATTTGAAATAGCTTGTGACAGGTTGGATAAAACTACATCGCTTGTTTTAGCAGGAAAATTGAGCTGGAGAACACAGCCTATTATCGAAGCGATAGAACAAAATAAATACAAAGATCGAATTCGCCTGCCGGGATATATTTCAGAAGAAGAAAAGAAATATCTAATGCACAATGCATGTGCATTTGTATTCCCATCTAACTATGAGGGGTTTGGAATCCCGGTAGTAGAAGCAATGTCTTGTGGTGGCATAGTTATTACTGCGGACAATTCCTCTCTAAAAGAAGTTGGCGGAAAAGCTGCCTTTTATGTACAAAAAACAGATGAGGTGTCGCAATTGGCAGATAGAATGGTGCAGTGCTTTAATCTGTCAGATGCCGAAAGAAAGAAATTAACGGTGGATGGAAAAAGCTGGGCAGCACAATTTAGTTGGGAAAAGTGTGCCCATGAAACACAAGCAGTGTTAGAGCAAGGTTAAAAACAAATCTCTCCTTAATTACATGTTTAAGGAGAAATTATCGATGAAGAGAATTGTTTTTAACGGATGCTGGGTAGGAACAAATGTTGTTGGAGTTAGTAGATATGCTTATAACATAATAAAAGAGTTGGATAAATTGCTTGAGAACTCTAAGGATAAGTATTATGTGGAGTTACTCGTTCCAGCTGATGCTGTTGAGTGTGATTTAGGCTTTAACAATATCACGATAGTGAAGAAAGGCCAATGTACTGGAAAAGTAAATAAAATATTTTGGGAACAAGTGGTTTTTCCGCATTATGTAAAAGAAACTAAAGGGGTTGGCGTTGATTTAACGCTGAGCATTCCGGTGCATGGGATAAAATATATTGCTATCCATGATTGCATATATGAAAGCTTTCCGGAAAACTATAAAGGGCACGAACTTCATCGAGCACTATATATGTGGAAAGTAAAGAAGGTTACAAGTCAAGAGAAGGTTCAAATAATAACGGTCAGTAATGAGTCTAGAAAGGAAATTGTTAAATATTATAATGTTGCACCTAACAGAATAACTGTAATTGGTAACGGTTGGGAGCACATGAAGGATATTACCTCAGATGAGCGAGTGTTTGAAAAATGTAAAATTGATGATAAGAAACCGTATTTCTTTGCACTGGGTTCAAAATATAAACATAAAAACCTGACATGGATTTTGAATGCTGCGAAAAAGAATCCTGAATACAATTTTGTTTTGACGGGGAATGATTCTTTTTCAAATGAGTCTGAGGAATTGAATCGGAAAAAAGTAGATAATGTTATATTTACCGGCTTTGTGTCTGACGGAGAAATGAAAGCATTAATGCTTAATTGTGAGGCCCTGATACAGCCGTCGTTTTATGAAGGGTTTGGAATTCCGCCGATAGAAGCTTTAAGCATGGGTAAAAAAGTAATTGTAGCAAAGGCAAGCTGTTTGCCAGAGATATATGAGGATTCAGCGATTTATATTGACCCTAATAATAGCGATGTAGATTTGAACCTGCTTATGAAAGAGCCGGTCGGAGATGCCAAGTATATTTTGGAAAAGCATTCATGGAAGAAATCAGCAAAGGAAATGCTCAAATTGATTGGCAGTTGAGTAAGGGAGGAATTCGCTTTGAGAGTATTGATTATAAATTCTTTCTATGCACCAGATATTCGTGGTGGAGCAGAATACAGTGTGAAAAAACTTGCAGAAGGGCTGCAGAGCAAAGGACATACAGTTCGTGTTCTATGCCTTGGAGATTTTAACACCGAAGAAATAATTGACGGCATCGAGGTTGTTCGTTTCAAGCCATCTTGTGCACATAAGGAAAAGAATATTCATGATGTGCCGCGGTGGCGAAGACTTTTAGGACATCTTTTGGAAATATGGAATACTGGAAACTCGAAGCGTTTGTCCCAAGAAATTGATCGGTTTGCGCCAGATGTAATTAATACGAACAATTTATATGGCATTACGCCCGTTGTGTGGAAAATTGCTAAACAGAAAAAAATTCGCTTGGTTCATACGATCCGTGATTACTACCTAATGTGCCCTCTTGTTGCGATGTCGTGCAAAAAGACAAATGGTGAAAAATGTGTACATCCGGGATATGGGTGCCAGCTGCATAGAAATTTGAACCGAGTGCATTCGAAATACGTTGATTGTGTAACGGCTCCCTCAGCATTGACGCTAAACGTATTGGTAAATGACGGCTTTTTCAAAAATAGTGAAAAGAAAGTTATCGCAAACGCAACAGATTTTGATATTGATGCGGTAAAAAAAATCTTATCGGTTCGGGTGGCTGAAGTTGACAAACGGCAAGGTGTTTCGTTTGTATATCTTGGCACATTAAGCGAACAAAAAGGCATCCGCTGGATGATAGATTCATTTAAAGCTGTAGAGAATAAAGCGTGTAAACTGTATATTGCAGGAAAAGGTGATCTGCAGAACTACGTCATGGAAGAAACAAAAAAGGATAATAGAATTGAATTTGTTGGTTTCTTGAATGAACAGCAGGTTTCACAGCTTCTTCAAAGTGCGGATGTTTTGCTTTGCCCTTCATTGTGGGAAGAACCTTTTGGGCGCGTTGTGCTTGATGCCTATAAAAATGCAATGCCTGTGATTTGTAGCAATATGGGAGCATTACCAGAATTAGTCGAGGATGGAAAAACGGGTTTTGTTGTTGAAGCAAGGAATCTTGAACAATTCAAGGATCGAATGACGTATTACATCAATGATAAGAAGAGAATTGTCCAGCAGGCGGAGAATGGTGTTAATCGGTTGGAAAAATATACGATAGAGCATCAGCTTAATGAATTTGAGATAGTATATAAAGGGTAAAGAAAGTGAAAATAAATAGAATAAATTACAACAACCTATTTTGGATAATATTTTTTGTTATGATTGCATTGCCTCTACATGCATCTAATAAATTGATTTCATATCTTTCAATAACAGGTATGGTATCTATTTTTCATGTATTGCTCGGAGGGATGCTGATTTATGCATTTGCTGTTGCTATAAAAAGTCATAAAATTAGCATAGGGAAAAGCAGCATTTTGATTTATCTGCTGGGACTCGCTTTGATAGGCACATTTGTTAATGGCATAAAAAATCATCCTGCCAATATAAATAACGTTATTGGTGATTTCACAATGTATTTTTTATCCTATTCAATTTTGTGCATTACAAATAGCAGAATCTTCAAAAATGTCGATTTACGCTGGTTCTTGAAAGCAACATTTTATGCAATGACAATATGTCTGACAATAAATGTCTTAATGTATGTGACATCCGGCTTCAGTTTTTGGGGCGTATCAAAATTTAATGGTGGAAGATTTGGTGGGGGGTATGTTTCTCTTATCGTTGTCACTGTTCTATATGGGCTATATGACTTTTTGTATGAAAAAACAATAAGCACAAAGATGTTTATTTATCATATTGTGCTTGCAATTATTAGTTCGCTCCTTGCACAAAGCCGAACGCATATTATCTTATGTGCTGTAGGATGTGTGGTGCTTTTAATTCCATTCTGGGGAAAATTATCGTCTAAGACACTTTTCAAAGTTGCAATTGTATTGGCTATCGTTACAGCTGGCTCGGCTATCTTTTTAAGTGGAAACAGTGAACTTGTGCAAAGATTGCTCAATATGAACATTACCAGCAAAACGGAAACAACTGCTAGCAGAGTGACCACATGGATATTTTATTGGAATCGAATCAAACAGAATCCGACCGGAACGGGATTTGGAGAAATAATGTATTTCATTAATCCGTCAATGACATATGCTTTAGATACTGCAACATATTATGTTGATTGTGCGTTTGCGGTAATACTATATAAGGGCGGATGGATATTTGGACTTTTATATTTTTTATTTGTGTTTAGAAGTGTATATATAAATTTTATTTTGTCAAAAAAGACTAAAGATAAGGTATATGCACTTACAAGTGTGTTACTCTTGATGCTTATTGCTTCAACGATGCTGATGACAGCACAAGTGATTCATACTTATGCTATTAATGCATTTGTATGGACTTTAATTGGCCTCACCAACAAATGGGAAAAAATGAGTGCACTAAAAGTATAAAGGGAAAAAAGTAAAACAATGTATAGTCGATGATGCTTCTATATGAAAGGAAAAATAATGATACCTAAAACGATACATTATATTTGGTTGGGTGAAAATGAGCCAAATGAACACGTAAAAAAATGTATGCAATCATGGTGCATTCTTCAAGATAGTGGTTGGAATATTAAGAAATGGGATGACCACAGTCTCCAACAGTTAAACATGCCTAAAGTTGTGCTTGCTGCACTTGAAAATAAAAAATATGCGTTTGCGGCCGATTGGCTAAGACTTTATGCTTTATATTTAGAAGGGGGGGTGTATCTCGACACGGATGTCGAAGTGCTTAAAAAATTTGATGACCTGTTGACAGATGATACAGCCATGTTTTTAGGTTATATTTTTGATGCTTCATTGGGAACAGCAGTTATAGGAGCTGAACCTGGAAATCAAGTGATTGGTGCATTACTAAAGCAGTATGAAACAGCAGAGTATCAATATAACTCTGAAACCCGAGATTTTAAAATCAAGTTTGAATTTATGCCGGAAATGTTTATGGTTAACAATAACGATATGTTTACGGCTTATTTTCTGAAAAATGTTAAAGGATTTGCATTGACTGGGAAAAAATGCCGATGCGGTGACAATGGAGAAATTCAAATTTATCCAAAAGAATATTTTGAAGGCTATTCAATGTGTTTTAAGAATAATTACTCAATACATCATTGCTTTGGAAGTTGGCGTTATTTTGAAAATGAGAATGAAGAACATGAGGAAAGCACACTTCGAAACTATTTAAAGAGTATCTATTTTCTAAGGTGGGCGAAAGATAAATACATAAGGATGAAAAAGAAAAATCTACCATTCCAAAATTATTTGGTTAGAAGATAGAAGTGTAAATGCCATAAAAGGAGATTTTAATTATAATGAAAGCGATGCTAGACATCATATCACAAAAGATGGAAAACCGGTTCCGTAGATATAGAGACTATTGTATAAAAGGAGAAAAATCATTACAGATAGAAAATGAGCTTTTAAAATTAGAATCACAGTATAGAGTAAATACTGTACAGCGTGAACAGAAAATCATAGTATCATTAACTAGTTTTCCTGCGAGATTTGAAAAACTTCATCTCGTTATCAGAAGCTTACTTGTTCAAACAATGCCGCCAGATGCAATTGTTTTATATCTGGATGATGATGATATTGTTGATGCACTACCGGATTCTTTGAAAAAATTAGAAAAATACGGTCTACAAATAGAATGGCGTCAGGGGCGGATAAAGCCACATAAAAAGTATTATTATGCTATAAAAGAACATCCCAATGATATTGTTGTAACAGTGGATGATGATGTGATGTATCCAGCAGAGTTGATCGAAAGTTTATATAAAGCACATCAGAGATTCCCGGGTTGCGTCGTAGCGACACGAGCGCATAGAATATTATTTAGTAACCATAAGACGATTAGAAGCTATAATAATTGGCATTGGGCGGATGAATATCGTAATAAGCCATCGCTAGCACTTATGGCTACCGGAGTTGGTGGTGTTTTGTATCCACCATATTGCATGAGCGAAGAACTTTTGAATCAAGAATTGTTTTTGAAGTTGTCTCCCAATGCAGATGATTTGTGGCTGAAAGTTATGCAAATAAAAAAAGGAACAAAGGTTGTTTTGTGTGATAGTAAAGTGTCGCATATGAGAGCAGATATTCAAGGCACACAAGAACAATCTTTGAATTCAAGTAACGTGCATAAATGCGTTAATGATGAATATATGGAAAGAATGATTCAGTATTTTCATTTGACAGCAAATGATTTCGGTTGCTAAGACAAAAGGATAATCAACGGGGAAAAGATTTAATGGATAATTCAAGAACAAAAAAATCGATAAGGAACACAATAGTGGCACTTGTTGAGCAGGGAATATATACTGTTATGTCTTTTTTTTGCAGAACAGTATTTATATACTCGCTAGGGAAAACTTATTTAGGATTTAGCGGCCTTTTCAGTGATATCTTAACGCTTCTATCGCTGGCAGAACTTGGTGTTGGCACGGCGATTCTGTATTCCATGTACAAACCAACAGCTAAAGGAGATCATAAACAAGTAGCGGCTTTGCTTAATCTCTACAAGAAAGTTTATAACACAATTGGCGTTATTATCACGGTTGTTGGCTTTGCACTGACGCCGTTCTTGAAATATCTAATCTCGGATATTCCTGACATGCCGGAAATACCGGTGATTTATATTCTTTACTTATTAAATACAACGGCGAGCTACTTCTTTATTTATAAAAAGAGTATTCTGATTACAGATCAAAAAAGCTATGTTGCTTCGTTGACTTATATTTGTACGACTACATTACAGAATCTGCTTCAAATTGTATTTTTGCTGACAACCCACAATTTTATCATTTATCTTTTGATTCAAATTGCGTGTACGCTCGCGAATAATATTATTATTTCCGTTTACGTTGATCGACACTATTCGTACTTAAAGCAGTATAAAGATGAACAACTGTGCAAAGAGGACAAGCAGGTAATCTACAATAATGTAAAAGCGATGTTTGTCAGCAAGCTTAGTTCAGCAGTTGTTACATCAACGGATAATCTTCTGATTTCAAAGTTTGTTAGTACGATTGTCCTAGGCTTGTATTCAAATTATACTCTGTTTACGACAATGCTTCGTACAATTCTCTCAAAGATTTTTGAGGCATTGACAGGAAGCGTTGGAAATCTTGTGGCACTTGAATCCAGCGATAGGGTGTACAAGACTTTTAGAAAAATATGGTTCGTTAATTTCTGGTTGGTATCTTTTTCCTGTGCAGGACTATTTGCTCTTGTGAATCCTTTTATTACTCTTTGGGTGGGAGAATCGTACTTGCTGGAAGAGAGAGTTGTGTTCATAGTTTGCTTGAACCTGTACATGCGACTCATCAGAAATACATTTTTGACATTTAATGATACATACGGAATGTTTAAACAGCTGAAACCAAAGTGCATTGCGGAAGCTATTATTAATCTGACGGTATCGCTACTTTTTGTTGGACCGATGAAGATGGGCATATATGGAGTCTTGCTTGGTACATTTGTAAGTAATATTACAACGAATTTTTGGTACGAGCCATATTTGCTCTTTAAGAAGTTTGGGGTTAGTCTGAGAAAGTATTTCCTTCTGTTCGGAGAATATATTCTATTGACAGCAATAAGTGCAGGCACGATGTTCTGGGTATGCAACTACGTAATTACTTTGAATGGGTGGATTGGCTTTATTCTTAAAGTCGCAGTTACATGCATCTGCATTAACTTGTTCTATATTGTAGTGTTTGCAAGGACGGATGAGTTTAAGTATTTTTTGAAAATTGTCAAGGCCAAAATTAAAAGGTAAAGACAAATGGAAAAAGGTAACAGATCGCAATCAGTTGATATCGCAAAAGGAATTTTAATTATATTAGTGGTTGTTGCGCATGCACAAGTTGACATGGTTCATGATATTATCTTTATGTTCCATATGCCTCTTTTCTTTGTAATTTCTGGCTTTCTTATGAAACGAGAAACGCTGGTAAAGGTTGGGTATGTATGCGGAAAGATTAAGCATCTGATGATTCCATATATGACATATTTAGTGCTTGATATGCTGCTTGTACGAAAGACACTCTCTGTACACGATTGGATGTATGCTATTTGGGGTGGTCGAGCAGTAACAGGTGTTTATTGGTACATAACCTGTTTTATCTTCACTATTTTTATGCTCACTATTCTTTTGAGAAAATTTTCCGACAGAATAGTGAAAGGTTTAATTTTAGTGGGGGGGTATAGCGATTCTCGAATCGCACCTTTTGGATAGGGTTCATTTTCTGAAGTTTCCTGGTATTCCGTGGAATCTGGATGTTGCTTTGATGGCACTTGTCTATGTTGGAATTGGGTTCTTTTATAAGGATAAAATTAAAGAACTACTGGAATGTGATTCAAGGAGATTCGATTTATTGTCAGGGTTGATAGCGGTAGCTTTATCTCTATTCTGTTGGTTCATTTATAAAAATGAAAATCAACTTTATTATTTTGATATGAAACCAGTGTACTACAAAGAATTTATATCGGCATTATTGATTCCGTGTGCATTTGGAATGGTGCTCGCAAGGTTGGTTTATTGGATGCAAAAAAATAAATGGCTAGATAGCTTGAATCGTTTTTTTGTACTTTGTGGGCAAGCAACTATTCCAATCATGTTTATGCACATCCCACTGAATCACTGGAAAACTGAATTGGCCTATGGTCGTTGGATTTTTGTATTGATTGGAGCAGGTTTACCAATAGTATCAACCATTTTGTTCCACAGTAATAGAGTTATGAGGAAACTCTTTGGATTACCGAATTTGTGAAAAATTTCCTTGTGAACTAAAATGTTGCTGAACGATGCGGAAAAAGGTTGAGAGGAATAAAATAATGAAAGTAGCTTTTTTTATTGATGATATCACAAAAGATGGAGGGACTGAGAGATGCACAGCAGTTTTATCTAATTTGCTTGCTGGCAGGGGATTTGACGTTTCTATTCTATCAATAAATGCAAGTAAAAATAGAAGCAAATATGAGATAGATTCTAATGTGAATGTCAAAACGTTTAATTTGCAAAAAATTGAAAATGCTGTAAGTAGACGTATGAAAACATTCAAATACTTAGGACATGAAATTATAGGGGGGGGGGTACGACGTAATTGTTGTAGTAGATACCTATAAGTCTTTATGCTTTGTTCCGTTTGTGCCTTTGTTGAAGATGACAAAAACAAAACTGATTTCGTGGGAGCATTTCAACTATAATTTTGGTGATAAACATTCCCCACGATGGTGGGGAAGAAAAGTTGCGGCAAAAATAAGCGACGCTGTTGTAGTTCTATCGAAAGCTGATTATGATGTATGGAAAGCTGCTGTAAAATACAAAGAACGTCTGAAACAGATTTATAATTTTCCTTGTTTTGACTTGGAAAAGCCTCGATTTGATGTTGAGTGCAAAATTGTTTTAGCGGTTGGTAGACTTGAAGAACAAAAGGGATTCGACTATTTGCTTGATATATGGAAGTTTATAGAAAATGATAAAGATTTAAATGAATGGAAGCTTCAGGTAGTGGGAAGTGGCTCTCTTGAACAGCAATTACGCGATAAAGAAAATAATTTGGGACTGAAAAGAGTAAAATGGTTGCCTTTCACAGAGCATATTGAGGAGTGTTACAAAAACGCATCTATCTATGTGATGAGTAGCCGATTTGAAGGATTTGCGCTCGTTTTGCTCGAAGCAAAAGCCTTTGGTCTTCCTATAGTTAGTTTTGATATTAAAAATGGACCAAATGAAATTGTGCAGAATGGCGTGAATGGTTATATAGTACCACCTTTTGATATAAGTATGTTTGCTGAAAGTCTGAAAGTACTTATGAAAGACGATAAGCTGAGAGCACATTTTACAGAAGATTCTCAGAGAAATATGTACCAGTTTTCAAAAGATAAAATTGTTGCAAATTGGATTCAGTTGTTAGAAGAACTTACAGAGTAGGAAGAGACATACAAAAATGAAAACAACATTACTTATCATGGCGGCCGGAATCGGCAGTCGCTTCGGAACAGGAATCAAGCAGTTAGAGCCGGTGGATGATGCTGGACATATTATCATGGACTACTCAATCCATGATGCAATTGAGGCTGGATTCAACCATGTGGTATTTATCATCCGTAAGGATATCGAGAAAGAGTTCAAAGAGGTCATCGGTGATCGCATTGCCTCCATTTGCTCTTCTCATAACGTAACAGTAGACTACGCTTTCCAGGATATCAACGATATTCCGGGAGAACTTCCGGCAGGCCGGACAAAGCCGTGGGGAACTGGTCAGGCTGTGCTTGCAGCGAAAGAAGTGATTGATACTCCATTTATTGTGATCAATGCGGACGACTACTATGGTAAAGAAGGTTTCAAGGCTGCCCATGAGTATCTGGTGAATGACGGAAAATCTTGCATGGCTGGCTTTGTGCTGAAGAATACTTTATCCGATAATGGCGGTGTGACCCGTGGTATCTGCAAGATGGATGAGAATGGGAACTTGACAGAGGTTGTGGAAACTAAGAACATCGTAAAGACTGCAGATGGAGTAGAGGCAGACGGCGTAGCTGTTGATGTGAACTCTCTGGTATCCATGAATATGTGGGGATTAACTCCTGATTTTCTGGATGTACTGGAAAATGGTTTCAAGGAATTTTTCGAGAAAGAAGTACCGAGCAATCCTCAGAAAGCCGAGTATCTGATCCCAATCTTCATCGGTGAGCTGCTGGAGCAGGGCAAGATGTCTGTGAAGGTTCTGAAGACCAACGACACCTGGTACGGCATGACCTACCATGAAGATGTAGCAGCTGTAAAGGATAGCTTCAAGAAGATGCTGGAGAATAGTGTATACAAGGCTGATTTATTTGCAGACTTGTGATATAATGGGAGTGGTAGCTCCCTACGCTGCTCGTAATAATATCACATACCTCTCCGTGGTGAGCAGCAGGCAACGATCTTATGATCGGCTGAGATGTGAAGAAGAAAGTGGGAAAATGGAGAAAAGTACGTTAATCGATTTGATCAATCAAGTACAAGATATTAAAAATTGTTTTACTACTTCCTATCAGACTGTGGTTTCATATCCTGACAGACCGCCAAAGCAAAAACAATACCAGACGATTCGAGCAAATAAAGAGTATGCACTTTGGAGAGCCAGAATTGAAGCAGAGTTAGGTACGCTGACGCAGGATAGGACTGTGGATGACATATATAAACTATTTGCCTTTATTGAAAAAGGTTACAGCGAATCGTATTATTTTACTCAGTTAGAAGCAAAGTTGACTGTACTCAAAGAAATGTTATTGAGTGGGCGTATTTCGAGATTGGAGGATGGAATGGAATCGAAGGAGAATAAGATCTTTATTTCTCATTCTAGTAAGGATGCTGAGATTGTAAAAGCCTTTGTAGAACTTTTAGAAGATATAGGAATGCCGGAGAATTCTATTGTCTGTACCTCTGTACCTGGATATGGCATTCCTGGTGGAAAGAAAATCTATGAATGGTTAAGAGAGCAATTACTCAACTATAATATTCATATGATTTTTATGTTAAGCCACAATTACTATGATAGCGCTGCAAGTCTGAATGAGATGGGAGCTGCATGGTTGGCAAAGACTGAATCAACCTTGGTTCTTCTGCCAGGGTTTAGCTTTTCAGACATAAAAGGATGTATTGATTCAAGTGTAATGGGAATTGCTTTAGAAGGAGACATAAACGAGCTAAAGCATAGATTGGGCGAATTAAAAGATAACCTTTGTGAAGAGTTTAAATTGTCTACAATGAGCGCAACTAAATGGGAGAGATACCGAGATGGATTTCTTGGAAAAATACAATCGGATGTAAGTAAGGAAAGTATACAAGAAGAAAAGTCGGATGATAGTCAGCTGTACATACCAACAGTAGAAAATTATAATAACGAAACGGTTTCGGTAGAGACAGCTTTTCTTTTGGTTTATGCTGCTGCAGGAGACGGGAGAATTCTTAGACTTGTCACACTAGGTGCGCCTGTTCAAGTTTCGGCTGCGGGTAAACAATTTATGGCTGATAATTCGCAACGGGAGTCTGCTATATGGCAGGAGGCATTGGATAATCTCGTTCATTTTGGATGGGTTAAACCGACTGGACATAAGGGTCAAGTCTTTGAGGTGACTGGAACAGGATATGCAAAAGCGGATTGGTTAAAGGAAGGCATGTGTATCAACACGGACATTGAGCCGTTGGATGAAATAAAGAACTTCGATAGATAGTAGAAGAGTAAAGTGACAGGTATGATTTGACGTGAGGGATGCATGAGCATCCCTCACGCTGCTCGAAACTTTGCACACCTCTTCGTGGTGAGCAGCAGGTAACAGCATTTGACGGCTAAGATGTTGGTGGCAACAGAAATATTCTTAAGACAGGAAAATAAAGCATGAGCGATATAGACGTTGTTAAGGATATGTTCGAGAGAGGTATTATCAAATGCCGCCTATCGAATCTATCCATCACTAATTGTAAGAGATTCAAAGAGAAAGCTGATTTCAATTTTAACTTTCCGTTAACTGTCCTTGTGGGACAAAACGGAAGCGGAAAAACGACAGTTACAAGATCGATTAGATTACTGAAGAAAAATTATAAACCAGTATGTGAGTTCTTCGAGACTGAAATTGATAATGGGGGATTTGCAGATGCACGGTTTGATTATGTTGTTGACGGGCAAACATTATCGTATCAGCATACAGAAAAACCAAGGAAATGGAACTTGAATGGCACTTTGCCAGAAAATCTACCCATTACATCAATTCAGACAAAATCTTTTGTTGGCGGAATTGAAAAAAGCTTTTTATATGATAGCATAGCAAAATCGGCTAAAAGAGAAGATCAAGTTGATTATGTGCAGAGACAAGCACATAAAATACAGCAAAAGCCACAAGAGGGTGGCAGAAAACTTAGATTTATATTAACGGACAAAGAACTTGCAACAGTTAATCGAATTCTCGATTCAAATTTTGTGTCGATTGAAATAGTCCGTCATAAATTCTTTAGTGGAACGTGGGCAACTAATATTCTGTTTCAGAATGAAAATAGCTTCTGTGAGTACAATTCTGGAAGTGGCGAATTTTTGGTTGCCACTATTGTTCGGGAAATTGAAAAGGCGAGTAATAATAGTATTGTCTTGATTGATGAACCAGAGGTATCGCTTCATCCAAGAGCACAGTATAAACTTATAGAGTACTTTTTAGATGCAATTAAGCGAAAGCATATTCAGATGATTGTAACAACCCATTCGGAACATATTGTGGAGATGTTACCCAAAGAGGCTATAATATGCTTGAGAAAAAATGAAAATAAGACGTTTGTTCAGCAAAATGTAATACCGGAATTAGCTTTTGCAGAAATTGGAAGTCCTGTTTGGAATTCCAAGAGAATTATTGTTGAAGATGATATGGCCCAAAGCATTGTAAAAAGAGTTCTAGAGGAAGAAGAACTCGAACCAATGGTATCGGTCGAGTTTTATCCTGGAGGATGTTCAAATCTCAAGAAATATACCATTTTAACATATGCGCGAACAAGTATAAAGAATCAGTATATTATCTTTGATGGTGATCAATATATGGAAAAAGTTCCGAATTTTGACTTAATACTTGAAAAAGATAAAACTCTTTCTTTCTACAGAGAGTGCTTTCAACAAGTTGTGGGAATACGAAGTTCAACGATGGACTGGGGGTTGGATGCCAATCCAGAAGAAGGACGTTTAAATGAAGAACAAGAAATAGAACAGATAAGTACATATTTGAATTTTTACAGAACTAATGTTTGTTTTTTGCCGAAAGTAATTCCAGAAGACATCGTCTATGATGAAGAATATTTGAAAAAAATTTGTGGAGCTCAGTTGTTTCCAAATCTCGCAGATGCGAGGGACAGTAAAGAAAAATTATTCCGCATTGCAAATGCACTTAGACTTCCAATTGGAGGGATGGAGCAGTTGCTAATAACACAATTTATTATAAAAAAGGGAGAAGATTATCAAAAAATATCTGAACTGCTACATATGATTGCAGAACAACATTAATCACATACATTCGGAGGTGCCCTAAAATGCCCAGAACGAAAGGCAGCAAAAACCGTCCCAAAATCAATACTACCAAAGACTATGCATCCCAAATTGCAGAGAAGCAGGTGTTTATTGTGTCCCTGAATACTGAGATCGCATCCATCCAGAAAGCGATTGAAGAGCAGAAGAACACACTGAAAGAGAAGAAGACTGCTCTGAAGAAGGCCGAAAAAGAAGTGGCAACGCTGGAAGCGAAGAAGGCAAAGGCAGATGCTAAGGCCGCTGAAGAAGCAAAGAAGATCGAAGCAGAGGCAGTGCTGAAGAAGTTGCTGGCAAGCGGGATGAGTGCGGACGAGATCCTTGAAAAACTGAAATAAACAAGAACCCAATAAAATCCGTGTGGACAAACTGAACTCCAGGAGTTCACACGGTATTTTTTGAAGACCGCTATATAGTTTATAACGTAAATAAAAGAAATGGAGTGTGACATAAAATGAATTTATCAAAAATACATCATATTGCAATCATCGTATCTGACTACGAAG